>Ga0163215_100347_pt1 | contig 90001 bp, 93 predicted proteins | sample SynspAceP_FD_185934 | JGI IMG/M metagenome (GOLD analysis project Ga0163215, IMG submission 185934) | Saline lake microbial communities from Ace Lake in Antarctica - Synechococcus sp. Ace-P (Hybrid Assembly) | ecosystem: Environmental > Aquatic > Non-marine Saline and Alkaline > Saline | place... | reverse complement strand
GGCCGTCGCGTTCGGCCAAAGGGCCCATATCGCGATAGACGAAGACGGCAACGATAAAGGCATAGACCGAGGCAACAGCGGCGGCTTCCGTAGGGGTGAAGATGGCTGATGTGATGCCGGGAATGCCGTAAATGCCAACCATGATGATGACAATCAGCATCAGGCCCCAAACCGCATCGCGGAAGGAGGCCCAGATCTCGCGCCAACCGGCCCACGTGCCTTTCGGCATTTTTTTGTATGTGGCAATGACGTAGATCGTAATCATCAGGAACAGGCCTGCCAGAATGCCGGGAATAACGCCGGCCAGGAACATACGCCCGACAGAGACATCAACCGCTGCGGCATATACCACCATGACGATGGACGGCGGAATGAGAATGCCCAATGTGCCTGCATTACAGATGACGCCTGCGGCAAATTCCTTGGTGTAGCCGGCCTGACGCATGGCGGCGATGACGATGGAACCAATGGCAACAACGGTGGCTGGTGATGAGCCGGAGAGGGCGGCAAACATCATGCAGGCAAAGACGCCGGCAATGGCAAGGCCGCCTCGGAAATGGCCCACACAGGCAATCGAAAAGCGGATGATCCGCTGGGCCACTCCGCCGGTGGACATGAAGGACGAGGCCAGAATGAAGAAGGGAATTGCCAGAAGGGTGAAGTGGCCCTCAAAGGCAGAAAACAGGGTTTGTGCGACGGAGGCTAGCGACGCATCGGAAAACAGCAGCAGGAACAGGACCGAGGAAAGACCCAGCGAAACGGCAATGGGAACACCGATCAAAAGCAGACCGATGACCATGACAAAGAGAAAGATGACGTCCATTATTTCGCTCCCTCAATCCGGGCTGCAGCCTCTTCAATGTCATCCTCTGCCTCATGCGAGGCGATCAGCCGATCGGATTTTCCGCTCCAGATGCGCAAGGCGGCCTGAAGAAAGCGGAACAACAGTAGGGCCATGGATAAGGGCATGACGAAATAGGGAATGAGTTTGGGTATCTTTTCGTATTCTTCGCCTTCATTGAAGACGTCTTCCATCCAGCGCAGCCATTCGGGCATTGGCACATCACCAACTTCATACCAGGCGCGGCCGCGAAATTCGGTTTCAAATCCGGTGGGGAACCAGCGGCCTGTTGTCTGCGGCAGATTGGCGAAATTCGCCCAATAATCCCAGCCGCCCTTCAGTAGCAGGGCAGCAAAGATAATGCATAGAGAAACGGAAATGAGAGCCAGAATACGCTGGGCCTTTGGCGCCAGCATGTTGATGATGACATCGACACCCAGATGGATGTTCTTCTTAACCGCGTAGGAAGCACCCAGAAGCACCAGCCAACCAAACAGAAAGACGGTTGCTTCAAGTGCCCACAAAATGTTGGAGTTCAGCACATAGCGCACCAGCACATTGGCAAAGGTGATCAGTGTCATAACACCCAAAATGGCTGCAATCAGAGTTTCCTCAATTGCATCTGTTATGCGTCTTCCCTTGGTTTGCATCTATGCCTCCCCAGACATTCTTCCAGACATTCTCTCGTGAATTTCGGGCGGTGTTGTTGGCACCGCCCGATCGTGATTTTTAGTGGTTTGCGTTGATGGCTTGTGCAGCAGCAATTGCGTCTGCTCCGACATCACCTTCAAACTGAGTCCAAACCGGCTTCATGGCTTCTACCCAGGCTGTGCGCTGATCGGCATCCAACTGGCGCACTTCGCCACCGGCAGTGATGATGGACTGCTTAGCACCTTCATTGACAGCGGTGGATTCAGAGTTCCGAAGCACGGTGACCTCATTCAGGATGGTCAGGAACTGATCCCGGATGTCGGCATCCAATCCGTCAAGCCAATCGACACTGGCCACAACCATATAGTCGATGATGCCGTGATTGGTTTCCGTAATGCCGTCCTGAACTTCAAAGAACTTCCGACCGAAAATGTTGGACCAGGTGTTTTCCTGGCCATCGACAACACCTTGCTGCAGAGCGCCGTAAACTTCGGCAAAGGCCATTTTTTGCGGGCTTCCGCCAATAGCTTCCATCTGTGCCACAAGCACGTCAGATGGCTGAACACGGAATTTCAGGCCTTCTGCATCAGTTGGCAGGATCAACGGCTTGTTGGCAGACATCTGCTTCATGCCATTGTGCCAGAACTGCAAACCCTGCAGGCCACGGCGCTGCATGTCATTTTTCATGGCCTGACCGGTTTCAGAGTTTTGGAACTCATCCACTGCATTGATGTTCTTGAACATGAAAGGCAGATCGAAGATGCGGTATTTCTTGGTGAATTTTTCAAACAGCGACAGCGATGGTGCGGCTAGTTGAACATCGCCCTGGAGCATGGCTTCCAGAACTTTTTCATCGGTGTAAAGGGTAGAGCTTGGAAAGACTTCCATGCAGGCCTTGCCGTTCATCTCGGCATTGACACGTTCGGCCAACAAAGTGGCGGCGATGCCTTTGGGGTGTTTGTCGGTGTTGGTGACGTGGCTGAACTTGATGACGATTTCGCCATCTTCACAGCTGGCCAGTGCACCAGTTGTGGCAACAGCCATTATTGCAGCGGCAGCCGCTGCGGTTTTCAGGAAACGCATGAATATCCTCCCTAGCGTTTGAATCTGTCAGACACATTCCAGAAGCTGAAATCTCACAGAAGCACAGTTTGGCTTTGCGCCATGCCTTAACGACTTTTGGAATATGTGCTGGCGGCTTTGCACAATTTCTGGGCGGTGCCTTCAAGGCCAAAATGGGTGGCAAATCGTGTTTTCTTCCGATTTCGGGACACGATGGGTGGAAAAGGGTACATTGTTGGCTTCAACCTATCCGGTTTTCCACCCATTGGCGCTATTCTGGTGAGCTCTCGTGGCTCGCCAATCCAAAATCTTCGCGGTTCAGACTGTATTTCTGCATTTTTTCGTAAAGTGATTTTCGCGATAGGCCCAGCGCTTCATAGGTTTCTTTCAGGCGGCCATTATGGGTTGTGAGCGCAGTGGCGATTGCGTTGCGTTCAAAGCCGGAAACCCGATCTGACAGGGTTTCAGTCTGATCCGGCACGGTTTGCACAAAATCAAGATCAAGGCCAAGCGCGTATCTGTCTGCCGCATTGCGCAACTCACGTACATTTCCCGGCCAGTCCCGCTCTGCCACCGAGACAAGCAGGAAGGGCGGAATGGGTGGCGGTGTGCTTTTGTAGCGCGCCGCAGCCTCGCTCACTAATTGTGTAAAGAGCGGAGGGATATCTTCCCGTCGTTCTGCCAGCTTTGGCATGCGTAGGGTAACCACATTGAGACGATAGAGCAGATCGCTGCGGAAGCGGCCCGCTTCGGCCTCATTTTCCAGATCGAGCTTGCTGGCTGCAATAAAGCGAACATTCAGCGGAACCGGGTCGTTGGAGCCAAGGCGCATGATGCTGCGATCCTGCACCACGCGCAGCAGCTTGACCTGGAGCGTCATGGGCATGCTTTCAATCTCGTCCAGAAAAATCGTGCCGCCTCGCGCATGTTCAAATTTGCCATAGCGCGACCGAGTGGCGCCGGGAAAGGCCCCGGCTTCATGGCCAAACAATTCGCTTTCAATCAGATCAGCGGGAAGTGCAGCGCAATTTATGGCAACAAAAGGCGCATCGGCCCGCTCGCTGATGGCGTGCAGGGCGCGTGCAGCCACTTCCTTGCCGGTGCCGGTCGCGCCTACCAGAAGAACGTCCGCGTCGGTTTGTGCAACTGCCCTGATTTGCTGGCGCAGCTGGACCATGGTTTTGGTACGGCCCATAAGACGGGCCTCCAGGCGGTCGCGCCCACCGACTGCGGAGCGTAGATGCCGGTTCTCCAGCGTCAGGCGACGCTTATCGAGGGCGCGGCGCGCCACTTCGACGAGATGATTTGCGGCGAAGGGTTTTTCGATAAAATCATAGGCACCCCGGCGCATGGTATCCACGGCCAATGCCACATCACCGTGACCGGTAATCAGCACGATGGGCAGTTCTGCATCAATCTCAAGGGCCCGCTGCATCAGGGTCAGCCCGTCCATTTTGGGCATGCGGATGTCGGACATCAAAATGCCGGGAAAGCTGCGGTCGAGCAAATCCAATGCAAGGGTTGCTTCGGGAAGGCATGTGACTTTGAGGTCTGCCAGCTCCAGCGTTTGTTTGGCAGCAAGCCGCAAATGCTCCTCATCATCAACAAACAGGATGGTTGGCTCATTCATTCTGCAGCCTCTTCTGTCAACTGGTCTGCCGTGGCCAGATCAATGGTGAAGATTGCGCCCCCATCGGGATGATTGTCGGCTAGCAGATGTCCGTCGAAATCCCGGATGATGTTGTAGGAAATGGACAGTCCCAAACCAAGGCCTTCGCCAGGACCCTTGGTGGTAAAGAAGGGATCGAAGATCTGACTCTTCGTATCAGCGTCCAACCCTGTTCCATGATCCCGGACATTGATGCGCACCCGATCCGATGTTTGCTCAATGGTCAGGTGAATATCCGCTTCGCGATCACTGTTCACACTGGCGTCCAGCGCATTGGAGATGAGATTGACAAGGACCTGCTGCAGGCGCACACGTCCGCCCATGATCCAGATGTCCTTGGCGGGCGGGTCGAAGGCGATGTTTGTATTTTGATCGCGCAGCTTTGCAAACAGAATGGCCAGTGCATCATTGATGACCGGCAGCAGCGACACAGGCCCGATCTTTTCCTGTGGGCGTCTTGCAAAATTGCGCAAATGCTTGCTGATGGCAGCCATACGGTCTGCCATTTGCGAGATGCGACCGACATTATCGCGTGCCTCATCAACCCGGTTGCGATCCAGATAGGTGGCCGCATTGTCGGCATAGGTTTTGACAGCGGCCAGAGGCTGATTGAATTCGTGGGAAAGCGCTGCCGACATCTGCCCCAAAGCGGCCAGTTTGCCGGCCTGCACCAGTTCCGACTGGGTTTTACGCAATTGCCGTTCGGCCTGTTTGCGTTCCTCAATTTCCTGCAGCAATTGGGTATTGGCCTGATTGAGGTCAACAGTCCGCTCGGCAACCCGGTTTTCCAGCAATTCCTGAGCGGCATGTTGGGCTGCAATTCGCTCCACCAGACGCGCACGCCGAAGCAGCAGGAAGGCCGTGAAAAGTATCGTCAGCAACAGCACAAGAACGGCTATGACTATGACAGTGATGGCCTGGGTGCGTGCAGCGGCCGTTGGTGTCAGAATATGAACGTTCCAACCAGCCTCGGGCATGGCCATGGCGTTGGCAACAAAGTGTTTTTCCGTTCCGCCAACACCGATGGTGAAACGTTCAGCACCCCGATCACCAATGGGTTTGCGTTGCAGATTCAGAAGGCCAAGCTGATCAATGGGATATTGCCGGAACGCCTTGATTTCATCAAGGGCTGCCGGTTGCAAGGGTTGCAGACTTTGAAAGTGCCAGTCTGATCGGCTGGACATGAAAATAATACCAAACTGGTCGGTCACCAGAATGTCACTGTCAGCGCCCCGCCAGTCCGCTTCCAGCGTATCGACAGCAATCTTGACCGTTACCACGCCTGCTATCTGACCCCGCAGTCTGATCGGGGCAGAAAAATAGTAGCCACGTTTCAGTGAGGCAGTGCCGAGCGCAAAGAACCGGCCGAGATTACCTTCAATGGCTTGCTGAAAGTATGGTCGATAGACGTAGCTGAGGCCCACAAAGGAGTGGGTTTGGTCAAAATTGCTGGCAGCCCAAGTGTAGCCATTCGCGTCAATGACATAGATATCGGATGCCCCGACATCTTTGGCGATCTGCTTCAGTTCCAGATTGACTGAACTGGCCAGACCCGGATTGGATGTGTCGCTGAGCAGCGCTTTGATAGACGGTTTTTCAGCGATCAGAGACGGCAAAGGTTCATAGCGGTTCAGCGCGCCGCGCAGGCCTGCCACGGCCAGGCGCAAAGTGCCCTGTGCCTGCTCGGCGGACCGGATTTGAAAACTACGTTCCACAAGTGAAAATCCGGCGCTGCCAATGGCGATTGACAGAAGTACGGCCAATGCAAGCCAAAGGCCAATGAGCCTGGATTTAACGGTTTGCGTCATGAGGTCACTATGGAATCATTCTTAGCTTTTGCACAGATGGCACCGGTGGACCGTGACGTCAGACATATTTGCGCCAATTGTGTTGCTCTTTGAAGCCAAGCATGTCGCGTATCTTGCGGTTTGAATAGAGCGCTTCCTCATCTTCCAACTCACGGGTCAGAGGCACATTCGGGAAGAAGCGTTTGGCAATTTCCGCGCTTGGAATATCAACTGAATTGTTGTTATTGCCCGCGTTGAAGACCTGATAGCCAAGGCCGTCTTTCTCCAGGCACAGGTCAACAATCTGGCCCAGATCGCGGGCATCAATATAGCAGAAAATATTGCGCCGACGCTGGATTGGATTTTCAAAGAAGCCGGGAAAGCGGTCATATTCATGGGGCTCAATCACATTGCCGATGCGCAGGGCATAAATGTCGAAACCGGAACGGCGTTGAAAGGCGCGGGCCGTGTCTTCATTGACCACTTTGGACAGGCCATAGCTGTCCATGGGATTAACCTCATAATCTTCATCCACTGGCAAGTAATCCAGATCGACCTCGCCATCGGCAAAGCAGATGCCATAAGTGGTTTCTGATGAGGCGATGACAATTTTGGGAATGCCGAGTTTTACGGCAGCTTCAATAACGTTGTATGTGCCGATGGTGTTGACGCGAAATGTTTCATTATCCGGGTTGATCAGAATGCGCGGAACCGCTGCAAAATGAACCACCGCATCAAATTTCGGGACGCCGGTGCCCGGCGCCAATTCACCAAAATTGGCATAGGAGGTCATGGCGTTGAACATCTCGCCGGATTGGGTGATGTCGGCGATCAGATTATCGACGCCGGGATGATCCAACGGTTTCAGATCGATATTGAGCACTTTGTGGCCCTGATCCAGCAGATAGGGCACGACATGCTTGCCAGCTTTGCCGGAGCCGCCGGTGAAGAGAATTCGTTTGGCTGTCATGGTGTTATCCTGTGGTTGAAATCTGCGTTGAAGAGACGTGATATCTGCCACGCCCGGTTTTGACCAGCCTGCCTTCTTTTGTCAATTGAGACAGGGCCCGATAGGTGGCCTCATGGGTGAGCCCGATTTCAGCTGCCATTGCCGTCACACTGCCCGTTAGCAGGCCATCAGCAAGGGCGGCATAAACGCGCTGCGGAGCGTTCTTGATGGATCGTAATTCCAGACGGCGGCGATGGGTCTGTATCTCGCCGGCAAAACGGGCGGAAAGAGCGAAAGCAAACAGGGAGTTCTGCCGCATGGTTTTGAGGATTTGCGTTTTGCTCATTGCGATCAATTCACTGGTCTCACAAGCAACAGCATCACAATGGTATTTGCCGGAAAACAATGACGCTTCGGCAAAGGTCTGACCGCTATAGGCATTGTGAATGACAATCCCTTCTCCAGCTTCTGTATGGCGCAGCAATTGAATGTGCCCTGAGCGAAGAAAATACAGGAAGGACGGTGGGTCCGACTGGCGAAACAATACCTCGCCCTTGCGCAGGCTTTTTGGTTTCAGAGCCATTTGGGGAAGCGTGTTGAAAGGGATGGGTAACATCCTTCTACTATATGATTGAAATCATATGGAAGCAAATTGAACCGCCCTATGCTGATACAAGTAATGAAACCCCTCTTCAGAAGGAATACGTCATGCGCTGGAAGTTTATAAGTGTTGCTACAGCAGGTGCCTTGATGCTGGTCACGGGCGGACTGGCTTTATCCATGGACAGTCACCAGGGTCATGCCGATCATGGGGCTACAGTCACGAACTTGCCGAGCGAAGGCGGGCAGTCGGCGTTTGTCGCGATTGCGGAAATTGTTGCGTTGCTGGAAGCGGACCCGCAGACCGACTGGTCAAAGGTCAATATTGCTGCCTTACGCGCTCATCTGGTGGATATGAGTGAACTGACGCTGGGGGCGGAAGCTGACCAGGTGATGGAATCCGATCGGGTGGAGTTCTCCATTCGTGGTGAGGGGAAAACCCTGCGGGCCATTCAGGCGATGGTTCCTGCGCATGCCGGTGAGCTGGACAAAATGGCGCGTTGGGCGGTCACCGCACGCACAACCGCTGACGGGGCAATTCTTATCGTGACACCCGAAAACAAGGATGATCTGGAGAAGGTCAGCGCTCTTGGCTTTTTTGGTTTGATGGCGACCGGTGCCCATCACCAATCGCATCATCTTGCCATGGCAAAGGGCACATTGCATGGGCACTAATACGGCTCAAAAGCGGTTGGGTGAAAACGGTTCCAGATTGAGTTTGGATGATTTTCCTTCAATCGCGTCTGCGATGATATCCGCTGTAACGGGACCCAGCGTCAGGCCCTGATGGCCATGGCCGAAGGCGCACCAGTGGTTCTTCTGGTTGGGCATTTCCCCGATGACAGGCATCATATCAGGCATGCAGGGGCGAATACCCATCCAGGGTGTGGTTTCCAGGCGGCGGCCGAAAGGGTGCAGTTTTCGTGCAATCGGTTCGGTCTGCGCCACCTGAACAGGTGAAGGTGGTGTGGTGAGCGAGGCAAACTCCGCGCCGGTTGTGAGCCGTATGCCAGCGGCTTTGGGCGTTAGCACATAACCATAGGCTTGATCTGCCAGGGTGGCGGTGAATGGCGCATCCGGGTCTGGTTCAAAGTGGATGTGATAGCCACGTTTGAAGCCTATTGGTGGCTTCAGGCCAAATTTTGCGCTGAGCAGAGCAGCATGTGCTCCCAGTGCGTTGACCACATGCTTGCCTTCCAGAGGACGGTCTTTGCCAGGCACGCTATAGCCGGTCTGTGTCTGGGTCAGATCCATGGCATCTGCCGTTTCGAATAGACCCCCCAGCTTTTTGAATTTCTGGAACAATTTCAACAGCAATGCGTGTGGATCACTGACGATCACCGATTGATAATACTGGGTGACAGCGCAAAATTCAGGAGCGATGTGGGGCAAGACCTGCCGGATGGCCTCAGTCCCTTCCAGATGGGTCAGTGGCAGATTGAAGCGCTCGGCCATGATATCAGCTTCACGGCGTGCAGCTTCAAAGGCCCGTTGGGAGCGGTAACCGTCCAGAATGCCGTCCGGCGACAATAGGTCCTTTGCATCAGTGCCCTGCATGGCCCGTTCATAGGTGACCATGCAGCGCTCAATCAGCGTTGCGTAAGGATTGGCCAATGCATAATGTCGGGCTTTTGAGGAATGCCACCAATAGCGGGTCAGAAAAGGCAGCATTGCGGGTATGGAAGGCCAATGCAGGCGTGCCGCGGTGTTGCGGCCCAATACAGTGCTGATCAGCGTGATTATGTTGCGGGGCATGGCGTAGGGCAAAACCGCTTCGCGTTGAATAACGCCGCTATTGCCAAAGGATGCACCAAGGCCGGGCTCCTGACGATCGATCAGGATTGTACCGATGCCGCGACGTTGTAGCTCCAGCGCTGTTGAAACGCCGACAATACCGGCACCCAGGACCAGAACCTCAGCCTTTTGCATGATTACTGCGCTGCCTCAGACGGTGTGAAACCCAGCGAGCTTGCCAACAGATGCTGGGTGTATTCGTGGCTCGCATTTTGCGCTCGCATATCTTCCACCGACAGAATTTCAACAATGTGACCATTTTGCATGACGGCCATGCGACTGCACATATGGCTGACAACGGACAGATCGTGGCTGACCATCAGAAAGGTCAGGCCGCGCTTGGCCCGCAGATCGGTGAGCAGATTGAGAATTTCAGCCTGAACCGACACATCCAATGCAGATGTTGGTTCGTCCAAAAGCAAAATGCGCGGTTCCGGTGCCAAAGCACGGGCAATGGCCACGCGTTGGCGCTGACCACCTGACAATTGATGTGGATAGCGAAAGCGGAATGATGGGCCAAGTCCGACATCAAGCAGCAGTTTTTCAATTCGCTCCTCGACATTGTCGAAGCCATGCAGTGACAGGGTTTCACTCAATACCTGATCGACTGTGTGGCGTGGATGCAGAGAAGCATAGGGGTCCTGGAACACCATCTGCACGGTTTTGTAAAACTCGCTGTCACGCGTTGGGCCCAGTGCCTTGCCATCAATGGTGATGGTGCCGCTCCAGGTTTCCGCAAGACCGGTTATGGCGCGCAGAATAGTGGACTTACCGGAGCCGGATTCGCCGACCAGCCCAAAGCTTTCGCCAAGCGGTACCGCGAAATTGGCGTTCTTTACTGCATCAACGCGGTTTGCGCCCTGACCGAACCAGACATCCACATTTTTCAGAATGATCCCGCTCATAGCACACCACTGACGCTTGGTTCATCCCGCCAGGCCGGATCTCGTTTCAGGACTTCCAGTTTTTCGCGGGGCTTATCCAGTTGGGGCAGAGAATTCAAAAGGCCGCGCGTATAAGGGTGTTTTGCTTCGTGCAATTTGTCCGCATCGCAGACTTCCACAACGCGTCCTCCATACATGATCAGAACCCTGTCACAGAAGGAGGCAACCAGATTGAGATCGTGGCTGATGAAGATAAGGCCCATGCCGCGGTCGCGGACCAGCTTGTCCATAATGTCCAGAACCTGTGACTGCACCGAAACATCGAGGGCCGAGGTTGGCTCATCGGCAATCAGGATTTTGGGATCGGGGATCATCATCATGGCGATCATGACGCGCTGACCCATGCCGCCTGACATTTCGTGCGGATAGGCATTGAAGACGCGCTCAGGATCACGAATGGCAACAGCTTCCAGCATATCCAATGTCTTTTGACGTGCTTCAGCGGCGCTGCCCTTTGTGTGGACCTGATAGGCTTCCATGATTTGCTTTCCCACTTTCAGCACTGGGTTCAGCGAGAATTTGGGATCCTGCATGATCATGGAAATCTGATAGCCACGCACTGCGCGCATTTCCTTTTCGGACAGGGACATGAGGTCCTGTCCTTCCAGTGCAATGCGCTTGGCCTCAACACGGCCGGGCTTGCGGATAAGCCGCAGAATGGCGCGGCCGGTCATGGATTTGCCAGAGCCGCTTTCCCCGACAATGCCCAGTCGTTCTTTGCCGAGCGAAAAGGATATGCCACGCACAGCGTCAAAGACGCCGCTGCGGGTTGGAAAGCGGACCCAAAGATCCTCGACTTCCAGAAGGTTCGGCTTGGACGAGTCGCTCATTCGCCGCTCTCCTTGGGATCCAGAACATCACGCAGACCATCACCCAGAAGGTTGAATGCCAGACTGACGATGAAGATGGCGAGACCGGGGATGGTTGCCACCCACCAGTGATCGAGAATGAATTTGCGTCCGTCAGACACCATAGCGCCCCATTCGGGGGAAGGTGGTTGCGCCCCGAGACCGAGAAAACCGAGACCGGCTGCCACCAGAATGATGCCGGCCATATCCAACGTCACGCGGATGATCAGCGATGAAATGCAGAGCGGCCAGATATGTTTGGTGATGATCCGCATAGGGCCTGCACCTTGCAGGCGCACAGCATGGATATAATCGGAATTGCGAATGGTCAGGGTCTCTGCCCGCGCAATACGCGCATAGGGCGGCCATGCAGTCAGGGAGATGGCAAGAACAGCGTTTTCAATTCCTGCGCCAAGCGCGGCGACAAAGGCCAGTGCCAGAACGAGACGGGGAAAGGCCAGAAAAATGTCGGTGATGCGCATCAGCACAACGTCAATAAACCCGCCTGTATAACCGGCAACAGTGCCGACCAGAAGACCCACCAAAGGCGCAATGATGGCCACCAATGTCACGATGTAGAGGGTGATGCGTGCACCATAGATGATGCGGCTCAGCAGATCCCGTCCAAGGGAATCGGTGCCCAGAATATGGCCTTCAGCGCCTGGCGGTTGCAGCCGGTTGCCCAATTCCTGAACGAACGGATCATAAGGCGAAATCAGCGGCGCAAAGGTCGCCATCAGGACAAGACCGACAAGAATCATCAGGCCGAACATGGCCATTGGATTGCCGCGAAACTGCAACCAGCTCTGATACAGGGATGCCAGTTTTGCATGGCGTCTTGATGTGGGTGTATCGCTGAGAAGCCAGGCCCGCCAGCCATTGCTTTGCGGGGCGTTGGCAAGATCTGTTTGTGACATTGCGTGCCCCTATTTCGCTCTTGGGTCAAAGACCTGATAAAGCAGGTCCGACAAAACATTGAACAGCACGAAAACAAGTCCGACGACAACGGTACCGCCAATGACGGCGTTCATATCTGCCGATAAAAGGGCGGTGGTGATGTAGGATCCGATGCCCGGCCAGGAGAAAATGATTTCGGTCAGGACCGAGCCTTCCAGGAGGCCCGCATAAGACAGGGCAATCACCGTAATCAGCTGAACGCGAATATTCTTGAAGGCATGGCCCCAGATAACCTGTCGTTCCGACATGCCCTTGACCCGTGCGGTGGTGACATATTCGGCTGAGAGTTGTTCCAGCATGAAACTGCGGGTCATACGGCTGATATAGGCCAGCGAATAATAACCCAGCAGCGAAGCGGGTAGAATAATGTGGGACACCGCATTCCAGAATATGGTCATGTCACCGGCAATAGCACTGTCGATCAGGATCATGCCTGTTCTGGTCGGGACAACGCCATCATAGAAGAAGTCCAGCCGTCCCGGTCCACCGACCCAACCCAGAATGCCGTAAAAGATCAAAAGACCCATCAGGCCAAGCCAGAAGATGGGCATGGAGTAACCGACCAGCGCTACGACGCGGGCAACCTGATCGATCCAGGTGCCGCGACGAACGGCGGCAACGACGCCCAATGGGACACCCAGCACAACGCCGAAAATCGTGCCAATTGTCGCCAGTTCTAGTGTCGCTGGAAAGACGCGGATGATGTCTTCTGCAACCGGTCTGGCGGTCAGCAGGGATTTACCAAAATCCCCGGTAAGAACATCCCTGAGATAATACCAGAATTGAACCAGCAAGGGCTTATCGAGGCCGAGCTTGATGTAGGCCGCGTCATACACATCCTTGGCAGCGCGTTCGCCGACAATGGATAGCACCGGGTCTACCGGCATGATCCGGCCAATGATGAATGTAATGAATATGAGGCCAAGCATGGTGACCAGAATGGTCAGCACTATTTTGGCGATGCTGATGAGAATAGGTGGAAAGGGCACCATCTGGCGCCCTTTCCCTGTGTCGTTAATTGCCATTTTGGCGAACCCTTACTTGGATACTTTCCAGTAGGCGGCAGCTGTAATAGCGGCGCCGATTGAGAAGCCCTGAACGCTGTCTTTGCGTGCAGTCTGCTCGATTTTCTGGAACATAACGCCAAAAGGTGATGTGGCTTGATGTTCGCGCTGGATCGCCTGATACATTTCAGCGCGTTTTTCGCGGTCATTCTCGACAACAGCTGCAGCTGTTTGCTCAGTCATTGCCGGGATATCCCATGCGTTCCGCCAAGCCAGGAAACCAGTGTTGCCTGCTTCGTCAGAATTATCCGGGTTCATTGCAAAAGTGGCCGCATTTGTATGTGGATCGGGATAATCCGGTCCCCAAGCACCCAGATACATGTCCAGCTCGCGTGCACGATAACGGGCCAGGATCTGCTTGGCAGTTCCGACCGTAATGTTAAGCTTGATGCCAGCCTGCGCAAAATTGTTCTGAAGGGCCTGAGCAATTTCGATACGCTCCTGTGCTTCACGAACACCCACTTCGATCTCGATGCCGTCGCCATAACCGGCTTCCATCATCAATGCTTTGGCTTTTTCGATGTCCAGGCTGTAAGGCAGGTCATCGATGGAACCAAGATAGGTTTGCGGCAGGAATGCCTGCTGAATGGTATACTGACCTTTCAGGAAGCTGTCGCGCATGCCTTCGTAATCCACCAGATATTTTGTGGCTTCGATGACTTTCGGGTTGGAGAGCGCTTCGTTCTTCTGGTTGAGTGAGAAATACATCAACCGGCCACGCAATTCACTGTCGACGGTAATGCCTTCAGCGTCTGAAATGCCAGCAACATCTTCCGGGTTCAGGTTACGGGCAACATCGATATCACCGCGTTCCAGCAACAGGCGCTGGGTCGCGCTTTCCTGAACGTGACGGACAATGACGCGGGCCATGGCTGGCGCGCCGCCATAATAGTCAGCATTTGCCAGCATGGTAACTGATTCATTGGCCTTCCAGGCTACATCCTTGTAAGGGCCGGAACCAGCTGTGTTGGTTTTCAGCCATTCATTGCCCAGATCGCCATCAACTTCATTTTCCATGGCAGTCTTACTGTCGACAATGCCACCGATTGTAGCGGTCAGGCAGTTGAGGACAAATGACGTTGCATAGCGCTTGTCGGTTGTGATGGTCAGGGTCTTGTCGTCGGTTGCGACGATTGTTTCACCGACGTTTTCCGGTGTGAAGCCAAACTGAGTGAGAATGAAGCTTGGTGTCTTGTTGAGTGTAACCGCACGACGCAGGCTGAATTCAGCATCTTTTGCAGTGACAGCATTTCCTGAATGGAAAGTCACGCCATCGCGCATCGTGAAGGTAATTGTCTTACCGTCTTCAGAAACTTCCCAGCTTTCGGCCAGATCAGGCTGATAGCCTGCTGCAAGATCTGCAGGGTCGAAATTGACGAGACGGCCATAGATATTGCGCAGCACGTCTGATCCGGCAAACTCGAAGCTCTCTTGTGGATCGAGCGTGGTGATATCATCAATCCGGTTGGCGATAATCAGCATGTTCGGCGGGGTATCGGCAAAAGCCGGTATCACTGCTGTTGACGCTACTGCGCCAAGCGCAACACCGGCAACCAGTGTTTTAATCAGGTTCATAGAACTCTCCTTACAGAAATGGGGTGAGCGAGTGATGCCCGCCCAAGCGATCATCCCACGCTAATTTGTGCCATTATGCAAGGTTAAACTAGAACCAGTTTGCGCATTCATCGTTCAACGGATTGGTGGGTTTTCATCAATCGCCCGGTTGCTCCAGCAGATGATTGATGTGGCGGAGCACGGTTTAAATGAGTGGTTTACCGGATACCTGTCCGTCTTCGTGCAGAAAGCCTGTAAGCTTTCATTTTATCAGTGGCGATTGATGTGATCCCTGTCCTGAGGTCCCGTGCGAAATTTCTGGAGTCATTACCGTCTACAGATGCCGCATTTATTGTCCCGGTGGCGGTTTTTCTGAAGTTCTCACACAATTATCATTGGGAATTCAGCCACCTGTGTCGCCTGAATTGTTTCAGGAACCCCAGGTTTTCTCCAACACACGCAGCCAGTTTTTGTAGCACAGTTTTTCCATCAGCTCTTCGCCATAGCCATGGGTGCGCATGGCCTTGCGCAAGACAGGCAGACCGGTCACATCACCGATGGATTTGGGGACAATGGCGCCATCGAAATCAGAGCCGAATCCAACCCGGTCTTCACCCAGTTCTTGCATCAGGTGATCGATATGGCGCAGCATGATCTCAATAGGCGTATCGGCTGACATCTGGCCGTCTTCTCGCAGAAAGGCGACTGCAAAATTGAGACCGACCATGCCATCGCTTTCGCGAATGGCTGCCAATTGCCGGTCGGTCAGATTGCGTGCTGTCGGGCAGATCGCGTGGGCGTTGGAATGGGTGGCCACAAGTGGGGCATCGCTCAGCCTGGCGACATCCCAAAAACCCTTTTCATTGAGGTGTGACAGATCAATCATGATCTTCTTGGCATTGCAGGCGCGGATCAGGTCTTTGCCGATATCAGTCAGGCCGTCTCCAATGTCCGGATCACTTGGGTAGCGAAACGGAACACCATGGGCGAAGATGGTCGGACGGCTCCAGACCGGCCCCAGAGACCGCAGCCCCGCAGCGTAAAACACATCAAGCGCTGTAAAGTCCGGGTCAATGGCCTCGGCACCTTCCAGATGAAAAATCGCAGCGATCTTTCCAGCTTCGATGGTTTGTCGCAAGTCAGCAGCGGTTTTGCAGATTTTGAGTGCGCCAAGTTGCTCCAGGCGCAACAGGCTGGCGGCTTCTGCCAGGGCAATTTTCAGAGCCTCAGGCTGTCCCAAAGCGGGCGGCAATTCAATATCATAGCTTGGCTTCGCCATTTGTTCATAGCGGAATGCCTTGTCGGCCGGGGAGGGCACCCAGATGGCAAAAAAACCGCCGGAAAAACCGCCAAGCTTTGCTCGGGGCAGATCGATATGGCCGGCGTCGCCATTGATGAAATGACGCTCCGGATCAGCCTGTCCCTTGCGCAGAAGCTTTGTCAGAACATCGTTGTGACCATCGAACACTGGTGGTTTGGTTTGGTCGATCATGCGGCTTTTCTCTCCGGCAAATGTAACAAGGTGCGGGCTTCGGCAGGTGTTGCCGGCGCGCGATTATGGGCGTGGCAGATATCTACAAGTCGGCGAACCAGTGCGGCGTTGGACGAGGCTAATGTGGTTTTGTCCATGCGAACATTATCTTCAAGACCGGTGCGGGCGTGGCCGCCTTCAGCAACGCACCATTCATTCATGACAATCTGGTCCCGGCCAATGCCGGCCCCGCACCAAGTGGCATCAGGCAATAATCGTTTGGTGGTTTCAAGGTAAAAGTCAAACACGTCCCGGTCCAGTGGCATGGCGTTTTTCACACCCATCACGAATTGCACATGGGGCGGGCCGTTAAACCGGCCCGCTGCCTGCATTTCAGCGGCTTTGAATATGTGAGAAAGATCAAAGATCTCGACCTCGGGGCGAACATCGTGGGCCAACATTTCAAGGCTTAGCCAGTCCACCAGATCCGGGCTGTTTTCATAGATGCGGGTGGGGAAATTGTTGGAGCCGACGGTCAGGGAGGCCATGTCGGGCCGCAGCGGCAGCATGCCGCCCCGTTCACGTCCGGCTCCGGACCGACCGCCTGTGGAAAACTGGATGATCAGGCCGGGGCAATGTTTCCGCAGTCCCTGTTGCAACAGGGCAAACCTTTCCGGATCGGATGTCGGCGCGCCCTCATCATCCCGCACATGGCAATGAACGATTGATGCGCCTGCTTCAAAGGCTTCGTGCGTGCTCTCGATCTGTTCAGATATCGAAAGAGGTACGGCCGGATTGTGGTGTTTGCCCGTCAGCGAACCGGTAATTGCAACACAGATGATGCAGGGATCCTGCGGCTTCTGTGCTTGCTGTACTGGTTCTGGTGCCATGATGGTTGTGTGTCTCTTTATAGCTCTGGGCGTTCAACTTGCTTTGGGGTTTTGATCGTTATCGATTCAATTCCATGTTGAAATCAGTCGGGGACAAATGTCCAGAAAAACCACGTGAAATTTGTCGTATGGAGCCCGAAGTGGTGTCTGTTTCCAAATGCCGCAGCACAATTGGCTGAATTGTCTGGATATGTTGTGCAGCCGGTTGACCATACGTCATGGATTCGTGTTAATCTATGGTTAACAAGCGGTGCAGGGGGTGCATTGGCAAGGGTGTCAAGTTGCGTAAAATTACTCTTTTTCTGGTCGCGTTCTATTTTTGTGTTTCTGGTGTCCATGCCCAGTCCAATGAGACTGTTGCCTATGTGCAGGAAGCTCTTCAGGAATTAGGGTATGATCCGGGAACCGCAGATGGATCCTGGGGCCGGCGAACCCGTAAGGCGCTGAACGAATATCGCGCCACGCTTAACCTTCCTGAAATGGAAGATGTAACCGGCTCATCTCTCTACAGTCTTCACCGTTCGGTTGCCGCCGGACAGACCTTGCCGCATCCCGGGCGCGTTCTGGAAGGGTTGGGTGACCGTGCGGCCTATCTTCAGGAACGTGGCGTCGTTCGTGAGCGGCACTGCAACAACAGGCTGAATTTGCGCTCTATTGGGGCTAATTGGACCCCTGTTACGCGCTTTTCCGAAACCGATGTCTCATTCGCGGCGCCGTCACCATTTGGTGCCGAAAACTGGTCCTGGACGATTGCCGAAGGCTTGTCGGTTGCTTCAGCGAATTGTATTGCTGGCGACACGGCCCAGTGCGATGTTTTGTGGTCCTATTTGAAGAAATGGCCGACGGCGAACGGTCTCAGCACCGCTGCCAAAAAGGTTGAAAACTCCGAAAAGTTCAACCGCACTGCCTATCTTGCCAATACAGTTCTGCAGCCAATGGTGTTGGCCACCGCGGTTGTGGTTGAAACGCAGAACCCTCCGCTGGAAGAACTCGCCCCTTTTCTTGACTGGCTGTATGGACGGGTCAATCAGTACTATTTCATCTCCGACAAAAATACGCTGGTGGGGGATACGGACAATACACTGGCTCGGCACGAGGCGCTTGCGGCTGTTTTGCCAAGCATGACGCTGGGTGCATTCATTGGCGATGTTGAGCTGTTTGAGCGCGGCTTCCCGCAATTTGAGGCCGCTTTGTTGAGCCAAAGGCCAGATGGCAGCTTTCCCACAGCGACCAAGCGCGGCTCTCTTGCGCTGCATTATTCCGGACTACAATTGTCCTATCTGTTTGCCATCGCCGAAATTGCAAAATCCCAGGATTTCGATCTTTATGAAGTGCAGTGGCCAAAGGGGCAGGATTTGCACAGGGCCATCACCTATATGCTTCGTGGCTGGTCCAATTGGGGCAAGCATGTGCTGAAATATGCCAGCGAAAATGCTGATGCACCGATGACGCCCAGCAGTGCGGCGATAGAGAAGTTTACCTACGGTTTTGGATGGCTGCCTGTCTATGCGCGCCGCTTTGAAAACCATCCGAACCTGTCCTTGATGAACGGCGTGTCGATTGACCCTGTGGTGTGTTCACCAGCGCATATTGCCGAAGGCCGTGTTGACAGGGCCTGGTGCGCACAGGCTGGTCCGCCACCTTTGACGCTGCGGGCCATGTTGTTGGACAATACATCCAAAGTTGCAGTCTTCAATCCGGCTATGGGTTTCAAATCAGGGTGCTTCCTCTCCACCGCTGAAGACCTGTTCTGAGTTCAGTGCCCCATTGCTACTGCTGGTAGACTTCCCCAACGGGCTGATAGCGTTTAAGGTTTGGCATACTGGTCTAATCCAGTTTTGCAGTTGACGAAATTCAACAAGCTGCAAGGGGGAAAATGTGAGGACGCAAGTCGTCATCATTGGCGGTGGGCCTTCGGGTTTGTTGTTATCGCAGTTGTTGCATCTGGCGGGTGTGGACAGCATTGTTCTTGAGCGCAAAAGCAGGGCTTATGTCCTGTCCAGAATTCGCGCAGGCGTCCTGGAGCAAGGGACTTGTGATCTGATGCGTGCCGCAAAAGCTGGCGCGCGGATGGACCGGCAAGGGAAAACCCATACCGGATTTCTGACAGCCTTTGGTGGCCGAACCGCGCGGATTGATCTGGAAGGTCTGACAGGCGGCAAGACCGTTCTGGTCTATGGTCAGACCGAATTGACGCGGGATCTTTATGAAGCGCGCGATCAGTTGAATGGCGCAATATTTCACGAAGTTGATGATGTTGAGCTGAACAATTTGACCGGCGAAACGCCGTTCGTCACGTTTTCGCACAATGGTGAAACGCAGCGCATCGACTGTGATTTTGTCGCTGGCTGTGACGGGTTTCACGGTGTCAGTCGTCGCTCGATCCCGAACACTGTTCGCAATGAATATGAAAAAATCTGTCCTTTTGCCTGGATAGGCGTCCTGTCGGAAACACGCCCGGCTGGCGAAGAGATTATCTATTCCAGATCCCAGGCCGGTTTTGCGCTTTGCTCGATGCGCTCTGAAACACTCAGCCGCTATTACATTCAGTGCCCGGTAACGGATACGCTGGAACAGTGGTCGGACGACCGGTTTTGGAGCGCGTTAAGCGCGCGTCTGCCCACTTCGATTTCAGATCAGTTGGACACTGGGCCGTCCATTCAAAAAAACATGGCACCCCTGCGGGCCTTCATTTCAGAGCCGATGCGCTATGGACGTCTGTTTCTGGCCGGGGATGCAGCTCATATAGTGCCACCGACAGGCGCAAAGGGTCTGAATCTGGCAGCCTCAGATATCTTCTATCTCAGCAAAGCTATGATTGAATTCTATAAGTCTGGCTCGGAAACCGGGCTTGATGTCTATTCCCAAAAGGCTCTGGCTCGGGTCTGGAAAGCCTCTCGCTTTTCCTGGTTCATGACAAAGATGCTGCATAATTTCGAAGGGCCTGACAGTTTCGATGATCGTCTGCAAGATGCGCAGCTTGACTATATGAGCCGTTCCAAAGCGCAACAGACTGCCATTGCCGAAAACTATGTCGGTCTGCCTTTTTAAATCAGAACATCGCAGAAATGTTGGGTCTGATATGGGCCAGCTTCATCTGGCACTCGCCTATGATTAATAGTTCCTTAATTGGCTCAATCGATAAAATTTGTTGCGTTAAGTAAGCATTAACCTTTAATCTCTACCTTAGAGTGTGTTCGGTACGTTCCGAACTATCAGATGGTCACTCCCCCATCTGATTGGACGCCTCCCTGTTAGACTTACAGAGCCGCTCCCTCCCGCGGCTCTTTTTTTGTGCTCAATTTGGAATCGGGCCAAAATCGGGGTGTTGAAAAGCTACAATTTCAGGCGCGCATGTGGATATTAACGAAGAACCAACTCAATCAGACCGGCAGCTTGCACGGCGGGTCCAGCCACCTCATAGTTCCTTTTTGACACTTATCTGGCTATCATGATCGTGATAGTGGGTTCCGGGTCGAATCCACCACACGTGAGCAACAGATCATGACGCGCAACAATCAGACGCCACATGCGGGCAATGCTATTGCCATTGCGTCCCGCTTAGCGGAGCGGGAAGGCTTTTTGGCCCTGTTCAATAATGGCATGCGCCTGATTGAAGAGACGGCTTCTTATCTGGATGGTCCCGGACGCGATGAATCAAAAGTCTTGTCGCGGCTTGGCTCGGTCGCCTATGCCAGCGAATCCATGCGTCTGACGACCCGGCTGATGCAAATTGCGTCCTGGCTGCTGCTGCAGCGTGCCGTCAATGATGGTGAAATGACAGATGGGCAGGGTCGGGATGAGAAAGCAAAAGTGCGCCTTGGCGGTCTTCAAACGTCTCGCGCCGGATCTGGCTGGGAAGAACTGCCGGATCAATTGAAGGACCTGATTGATCGCTCCGCACGGCTGGAGGAACGGGTTCGACATCTGGACGTTGGCCTTGGCGGCGAATCGTTTGGCGCTACAACACCTGCAGCGCAGTCCGGCACCAAAGACGCGTTGGCCGACCAGATGGCCCGCTTAAGCGCAGCATTCAAGACACAGGACGATCTCTGACTTCAAGTGTTGCGCTCAGGACTTACGCACAGTTGTTGTTCAAGCCATGAAAGAGTCCAAGCCATGAAAAAACCCGCCGGGACCAAAAGTCCCGAGCGGGTTCTTAAATTCTGAAACCAGAGTTGGCAGTTCTTATTTTCCGATGAAACCGGCAAATTTGTTGTTGAAGCGGGACAGACGTCCGCCACGGTCAAGCAGTTGCTGACCACCACCGGTCCAAGCCGGATGGGATGTCGGGTCGATATCAAGGCGCATTGTGTCGCCTTCTGCGCCCCAGGTTGAGCGGGTCGTGTATTCAGTTCCGTCAGTCATCACAACGTTAATCGTGTGGTAATCGGGATGTATATCAGCTTTCATGAGCTTCAAACTCCAATGGTGTGTCCCGGGGGGTCCCGAAGACGTGTCTCAAGGGCAGGCATTGCTGCTTTCACAGCATACCGCAAACAAAAAACCGGGCATGACGCCCGATCCGTGTAAACTCGCCGTTCCTATAGGCCAATGTGGTGGTCTTTCGCAAGCTGAAATGACGAGAATCGACGCAGTTCATCCTTTTAAAGCCCGCGATTGCGGATTTTGGCTCTTATATGTGGTCCAAATCATACTCACATGTGGGTTGTGCTTGCCATTGAATGCCATTCGTTGGAAAAGGCATTACATATTCCACCTGTTGAATGAGCCGCGATGAACGATCAGACAACGCATACTATTGCCCAAGGGGCAGATGTCCCAGCTCGGGCCACCAATACGCTTGAATTGCAGGCTGAGGCCAAGGGTCGTGTCGGCTCTCTTGCTATGGTTTGGCCCTATCTGAAAATCTATCGCAAGCGTGTGGGCATGGCTGTGGTGGCCCTGACAGCTGCTGCCGCCGCGACGCTGGCCGTTCCTATGGCAGTGCGGCGCATGATTGATTTCGGGTTTGACCCGGAAAACAACACGTTAATTGATCAGTATTTCGGCATGCTGGTTGTTCTGGTCGGATTTCTGGCTGCTGCCAGTGCGGCCCGCTTCTACTTCGTCTCCTGGCTTGGTGAGCGCGTTGTCAGTGATATCAGGCGCGACGTGTTTGCCCATGTCATGCGTTTGCACGCGGCGTTCTTTGATGGGGCCAAATCCGGGGAAATTATCTCACGGCTAACCGCTGACACAACGCAGATCAAATCTGTCGTGGGGTCGAGCATATCCATTGCCCTGCGCAATCTGTTTTTGTTTATTGGCGCGGTGGTGATGATGGTCATCACCAGCCCGAAACTGTCTCTCCTGGTGCTGGCTGCTATCCCGCTGGTGGTGCTGCCAATGGTCGCTTTCGGACGCAACGTGCGCAAACGGTCCCGTGCTGCGCAAGATACATTGGCCGATGCAACAGCTTATGCATCCGAAGCCATTGGCGCGGTGCGCACACTGCAGAATTTTACCGCTGAAAAGAGCGCATCAGCCCGCTTTGCCGGTGCCGTGGATGAGGCTTTTGATGCCGCCCGCGCGGCCGTCGGCGCGCGGGCGGCCTTGACAGCATTTGCGATCTTTACAGTGTTTGCCAGTGTGGTTGCGGTGTTGTGGTATGGCTCTCTTGATATGCTGGCCGGCAATATTTCGCCGGGGTCCTTGTCGCAATTCGTGCTCTATTCAGTGTTTGCTGCGGGGTCTTTGGGGGCCCTGTCCCAGGTATGGGGCGAGGTGGCTCAGGCTGCCGGTGCGGCCGAGCGGCTTGGGGAATTGTTGGCCATTGACCGGGTCATTGCAGCACCTGCCAATCCAGCCGTTCTGGATAATGTTACGGGCGCTGTCTCTTTCCAGGATGTTTCATTTTCCTATCCTGGTGCGCCAGATGCGCCGATTTTGCACAATGTCACGATTGATATTGCCCCTGGTGAAACGGTGGCGCTTGTCGGTCCGTCCGGTGCGGGCAAGTCGACGCTGTTTTCCCTGCTGACCCGAGCGTATGATACGACCGGTGGTCGGGTGTTGCTGGATGGAACGGAAATCCGAACGCTTGAACCGGAGGAATTGCGGAAACATCTGTCGATCGTCCCGCAGGAAACCGTGATATTTGGTGCATCCATCGCCGAGAATATTGGCCTTGGCAACCCACATGCCGGGCGTGATGCTATTGAGGCGGCTGCCAAAGCTGCACGCGCCGATGAATTTATCATCAAGATCGCTGGTGGCTATGATGCGGTGGTGGGCGAGCGCGGCATTACCCTGTCGGGCGGCCAGCGCCAGCGCATTGCGATTGCTCGCGCTATCCTGAAGGACGCCCCTGTGCTGTTGCTGGATGAGGCCACCAGTTCACTGGATGCGGAGAGCGAAACACTGGTTCAGCACGCGCTGGAGCAGTTGATGGAAGGACGCACAACGCTCGTGATCGCGCATCGCCTGGCCACAATTCTGAAAGCGGATCGCATTCTGGTTATGGAAGCAGGACGTATTGTGGAAAGCGGCACGCATGAATCTCTGCAAAAGCAGGGCGGGCTGTATGCACGTCTTGCTGATTTACAATTTCAGGTTCGTACGGCCGCGGAATAGAAACTGATTTCAGACAACCGGCAGATCGTCGCCGTAATTGACATGCGGTGCACAGACGGGTTCCAGACGCAGGCCCTGCCGGACACCTTCGGTGAGCCTATGCCAGCCAAGACTGCTCCAGGACCAACGCCACAAATCTGCGCGCTCTGCCTGATCAATCACAAGAACGCCGGGCAGCGAGAATTGATCTGAACCTGATCCGCCAAGACCAAGATAGCGTGCATGCATGGCAACGAAAGTAAGTTGCCACAAAGATCGAACCGGCGTGTAGCGGCCACCTCCGGTCGGATTTGCATATTGTACGCAGAAGGGTTTTCCATCGGCTACCTGCTCAGCCTGATAGAGGACATAAGTGGCTGTGCCGAATAATATGGCAGGGCTCAAAACCGCAAGCATCAGCAGAAAGCGAAGGATTACCGGTCCGGCCCTGAGCCCGGCATCGTGTGACACGGGTGACTGAGACACATCAGCGCTCCGTCAGTTTCAGCTCAATACGACGGTTTCTTGCCAATGCCTCCGGCGAGTCACCCGGATCGATGGGTTGGAACTCACCAAAACCAGCTGCCAGCAACCTGTTGGGCGGGACACCTTGCGAGGCCAGAAATTCAACGACTGAAATGGATCGGGCCGATGAAAGCTCCCAGTTGCTGTTAAAGCGCTCGCCGCTGACTGGTCTTGCATCGGTATGGCCGTCAACCCGAAGGACCCAGTTGATCTCATCGGGGATTTGAGCACGCAACTGGATGATGGCATCGGCCAGTTTGCTCATTTCTTCCACACCTTCAGGTGTCAGTTCATTGGCACCGGAGGCAAACAGAACTTCTGACTGGAATACAAACCGGTCACCAACGACACGGATATCAGACCGGTCGCTGAGGATTTCACGCAGGCGACCAAAAAAGTCAGACCGATAACGCGACAATTCCTGCACCCGTTGGGCCAGGGCGACATTCAGGCGGCTGCCAAGATCTGTGATTCTTGTCTGGCTTTCCCTGTCGCGATCTTCGGATGCATCAAGGGCCGTTTCCAAAGAGGCAATCTGGCGGCGCAAGGCTGCAAGCTGCTGGTTGAGAAGATCGACCTGAGACTGAGCCCGGGCGCTGAGCCTGCGTTCCTCATCCAGATCTGCCGTGGCCTGATCCAGCGCTGTGTCCCGTTCAGCCGTGGCTCCGGACTGGCTGCTGAGCAATTGCTGCAAACGTCGCCGTTCTTCTTCTGCCTCGGACAGGTTTGATTCCATCAAAGTCAGGCTTGCCCGCAAATCGTTTTGGCCAGTGCGTTCCAGTGCCAGCAATTCGGTCAGTTCGGAAATCTGGGACTGCAGGCGGCTGAGCAACGTATCGCGGCCCGAAATTTCCTGACTGAGGAAAAACTGTGCCAGCATGAACAGCGACAGCAGGAAAATCATGACAAGCAAAAGCGAGGCCATGGCATCCACAAAGCCTGGCCAATAATCTCCGCGCGTTTCCCGCCGTCTTGCTCGTGCCAGCGCCATTCTGGTTTAAACCCTAATTGCCGCCTGTATTGCGGTCTCGTTGTACAAGTGCCTCGAGCAGACGCCTGACCTGATTTTGCTGTTCAGACTGGGACTCTACCCAACTGCGCACCACCTGCTGTTCAGATCGCATGTGCTGCACCAGACCCTGTATTCCCTCGGCCAGGCTCGCCATCGCCGCGCCCGTCGGCTGAGCCGCGTTGCCGCCGCTGTTGTTCTGAGCCATCGACCGGCTCAGCTTGTCGATCGCAAGGCGCAAATCATCCAGCACCAGAGAATTGGTGCCTTCGCCTTCTGCAATTGAATCTTCAAGTTCGGCGACTGTTGAGAGCCAATCTTCCAGATCAGTGTAAAAGCGGGTTTGCGCCTGACCAGCCTGCAAATCCAGAAAGCCCAGAATAAGGGACCCGGCCAGACCGAACAGGGATGATGAAAAGGCCGTGCCCATGCCAGATAGCGGTGCTTCCAGGCCGGTTTTCAGATCTTCAAAAATAACGCCGGCATCGCCGGAACCCACATTCAGAGACTGAATTGTATCGCCAACCGAGCCAACGGTGCGCAGCAGGCCCCAAAAGGTACCAAGCAGACCAAGGAACACCAGAAGACCTGTGAGATACCGTAAAATCTCGCGCGATTCGTCGAGACGAACGCCAATCGATTCCAGCACTGATCGCATGGTTTGCTGGCTGATAGCCATCGCCCCCAGACGGTCTCCCAGCATGGCAGCCATCGGTGCCAACAAAATGGGGGGCCTTGCATATTCAATGTTGGGATCGGATCGCCGGAACCCGTTGACCCATTGCACTTCGCGAAACAGCAGCAGGACCTGCCGCAGCGACAGAAGAATACCGATGATGAGAACCGCAAGGATGAGGCCATTCAACCCGGGATTGCTCACAAAAGCAGTGATGATCTGTTGATAGAGGACCAGGGCAATAAAACCGACGATGATCAGAAATATGATCATGCGCCAAAGAAATACCTGCGGCGATGAAAGCCGATAAGGATCGTAGTCACGCGCCATAAATCGATCGTACTCCGTCAGACACTGCCCGACCACCAGTCTGTTCCGTTCGCCCTGGCCGGGTCGACCTGATTCCAGGCCGGGATTTGCGAATCTTACATTGGACGAACTTCGTCAATCCCCAAGGAATAGCGCGAATTTGTGGCCAAGCAAAAGCAGATTTCGAAATTGTCCTGATTTTGGCCGGATAAATGGTCAAATCGGGGTTATATGAGAATAATTCTTAACTGTGAGGCGCTGATATTCGAGGCGTTTCAGGCTGCGAACCCTAATTGTGGTCCTCTGGCAGAACCGGCAAAGGCGTGCAAGGGATGCCTTCTTCCAGTAATTCCTGCACGTCATCGGCAGAGGCTTGCCCATAAATGGGGCGTTCATCTGCTTCCTTGAAGTGGATTTTGCGGGCTTCGTCAGCAAAGCGCGGGCCGACATTTTCTGAATTTGCAATCACAGACTCGCGCCATTCCTTCACAGCTGTCATGACCTTACCCCTTATTTCAGGTGGCAGGTTGGAGAGCGGATTGGGTGGCGTCGCTTGCGATTGAGGCGCCTGGTGCGCGTTTTGCGATGGAGCGGGGGTCTGAGCGACAGGTTCTGACGCCGATCCGGGCGCCGATCCGGGCGCCGACTGCGCTGCTGGTGCAGCCGTGGCTTGTGGCTCGCTGTCAGGTTGCTCGACCAGGCCGATCGTCTGGTTGGACTTCTTTGGAACAGACGGCGTCATCAGGGCTTTTTCAACGGTGGTCGATCCGCATTCGGGACAGGCCAACAAGCCGCGCTTCTGTTGTGTCAGAAAATCATCGCCTGACCGAAACCATCCGTCAAAGCGATGGGTATGGCTGCATTGGAGTGAAAAGCGGATCATGCTGCAGCACTTTGAGTTGTCAGGCGACGTATCGCAGGCTGATCATTGGTCAAGGCCGGGATTTTGCGGCGCGCGGCTTTTGCCAGTTCAGGGTCAATATCGGCTGTAATGACTGAAGGGTTTTCACCATCAGCCTCTGCCAGAACGGTGCCCCAGGGATCTACAATTATGGAGTGGCCGAAGGTTTCGCGGCCATCCTGATGTGTTCCGACCTGTGCGGCCGAAACCATGAATGCGCTGTTTTCAATGGCGCGCGCGCGCTGAAGGACATGCCAATGGGCCGCGCCTGTTTGTCGGGTGAATGCTGATGGGGCTCCAAGCACAATCGCACCGGCCTGGGCGTAGGTGCGAAAGAGCGCCGCAAAGCGCAGATCATAGCAGATCGAAAGGCCGAGTTTGACCGGTATCTGATCCGGTATCTGATCCCGCAACTGGCCTGGTGTGATCTCTACAAGAACGGCTTCGCTGCCGGGGCGATAAGCTTTGGATTCACGCCAGCTTTCGCCACTGTCGAGATCTACATCGAACATGTGGATTTTGTCATAGCTGGCCGCAATGTTGCCATCGGGCCGAAACAGGAAGGCCCGATTGGCAATGGTTGGCCCGCCATCGGATTTCGGCAAGGCAACTGCAATGGAACCGATGTGGAGCCAGATTTTCAATGCGCCGGCCAGTTTGGCAAATGCACTGACAGATGGATTGTTCTGTTCAGGTGCGATGGCCTCCAGAAGCGCAGAGCGCTTCTGCTGCACAATTGTCGTCATTTCCGGTGTCTGGATATAATGCGCGCCTTGGGCCGCAGCCGCGCGTATCAGCTCTGTGGCGGTTGCCATGTTGTCTGAGACAGAGGTACCGGAGTTCATCTGGATGCAGGCTGCCTTGAAGCTGTTCTGCGACACGGTTTTCACCTTTATGCAGCGTTCAGAAGTTGATCAAGTTTTCCAGCACGTTCCAGAGCGTTCATCTGATCGAAGCCACCAACATGGATATCCCCAATGAAAATCTGCGGGAATGTGGACGCGCCATTGGCACGTTGCATCATTTCCCTGCGCAAGGCCTGATCAAAGGTCGCATCATGCTCCTTGTAGGCAACGCTTTTGCGGTCCAGCAAGGATTTGGCGGCAGAGCAATAACCGCACATGGCGCGGGTGTAGATAATCACATTCGTCATGGCAGTCCTTTTGTGCAGCAGGGTCAGTTCTATATAGGCGCGCACTTGTATATAGGCGCGTGCCGGGCTTTTTCACAAGCCGTGTTGCACCAGGTAGGCATATGGACCTTAGAGATCAATCGGGTCTGTATCCGACAAAAGACCTTCCGCCTCAGATCCACGTGGATCTGATACAAGTGCGAATGTCAGAACGCGCACATGCGCAGCGCCTGCGCGCAAGCAGGCGCGTGTGGCGGCTTCCACAGTGGCCCCGGTTGTCAGGACATCATCAATCAGCAGAATTGTACGACCGGACATCTGCATGGCCCCGGTGGGCGTTGCCCGAAAAGCGCCGCGCACATTGTTGGCGCGTTCGTTGCGGGTCAATCCAACCTGCCGCTCTGTTTTGCGGATGCGGTCAAGTGCCAATGGCTGACAGTCCAGTTGCAGCCGATTTGAAACATCTCGTGCCAGCAAGGCTGCCTGATTGTAGCGTCTGCGCAGCAAACGCCAACGGTGCAGCGGAACCGGAACAATGATTGGGTTGCCCGAGAGAAAATCAGCATCTGCCTCCCGTGCAGCGCGGACCATCCAACGCCCCAACACCGAGGCAAGGTCCGGCCGGTCCTCGTATTTCAGTCTGGCCACCAGCTTGCGGGCAACATCATCATAAAGAACCGCAGCACGAGCCATTTCATAGGGTGGCGGGCTGGCAATGGCCTGTGCGCTGACAATCCCCGGTCCCAGATCATATGAAAAGGGCGTGCCCAGAACCGCACAACATGGTTTGGCAATGAATCGCAATCGGTTCCAGCAAGATGGACACAATGCTCCTGGCTCCAGCACCCTTTCGTCGCAGGACAGGCAGGCTGGTGGAATGGCAAGATCCAGCGCAAAGCGGCCCGTAAATCTGGCAATTCGGGACAGTGTTGCGGGCAAGGAACGGCTGATCAGAGTTGGTATCGGGTTCATTTTCCGTGATCGCGTTTGTATCGCCCGAAGCTTAGGGCTGATATTGCCAGAAAGCCAGTCACCCACAGCGAGTCTCCCGAAACCAGTCCCCGGGGCCTGTCTTCAGACTCAATCCTCGGGGTCTAATTTACCCTCTTGGGGCTGCGCGGGCTTTATCTTGCCCACCTTCCAGCCTATATAAGCATAGAAGCTGCGCTTCTCGTGATGCACGACTTATTCTTGGGGCCTTATCAATCCAAAAGGGAGCTGTTCCTGACCTGGCTCGTGGGCCGGGACATACGGCGCCCACCTACAAAGTAGGTTCCCAGGATTGTTCACCGTATCACGGTCGCCGCGGCTTCGCTTGTTACCCATGGACGGACTTCTTGGACAATACTCAGGCTCTCGATAAACCCGCCATGCGCGCCATGTGTCTGGATCGGCGCAACGCCCTGTCACCAGAATTTCGTGAAACGGCATCGCGGCAGATATGCCGTCATGTGATGGATCTTCTGTCAGATCGTGCGCTGTTAAAGGGCCCCGAGATAAGGGGTCTTGAGATTTCCGCCTATCTTCCCATCCGCTCCGAAGTAGATTTGTCAGAATTGATACCGCAACTGCAGGGCGCTGGAGCCCTTGTTTCATTGCCCGTTGTTTTGAGCAAAACCGAAATTGTGTTTCGGCGCTTTCGATCCGGAGATGTTTTGCAGGCGGCTGGATTTGGAACAACAGGGCCAGCGGCAGATGCTGAAATTGTTGACCCCGCGCTTTTGCTGGTGCCGCTTGCGGGGTTTGACGCAAAGGGTGCGCGCATCGGTTATGGAGCTGGTCACTATGATCGGGCGATACAGCGTATGTTGGAGAAGTCCCTGACACCCATCACCATCGGGATCGGCTTTGCTGCGCAAAATGTGCCGCATGTGCCAGCAGAACCGCATGATATGCCGCTGGCGGCAATTGTTACAGAAAATGGAATCATGAACGCTATGGATGTGAACGCATGAGGCTTCTATTCGTAGGAGATGTCGTGGGCCGCGCTGGCCGCACGGTTGTACAGGAAAAACTGCCAGATCTGGTATCTGACTACGCGTTGGATTTTGTTGTCGTCAATGGCGAAAACGCAGCTGGCGGATTTGGCATTTCCGAAGAGATTTTCATTGATCTGATCGATGCGGGAGCCGATGTGGTTACCACCGGCAATCATGTCTGGGATCAACGCGAAGCGCTGGTGTTTTGCACCCGATACGACAATTTTCTGCGGCCGCTGAATTATCCAATTGGCACGCCTGGCAAGGGCGCCGGGCTGTTCACCGCACGAAACGGGGCGCAGGTGTTGGTGATGAATGCCATGGGCCGGGTCTTCATGAACCCGCTGGATGATCCGTTTCAAGCGGTTCAGCGTGAGCTGGATGCAGCACCCTTGGGCAAGGTGTCTGATGCTGTGCTGATTGATTTTCACGCAGAAGCCACCAGTGAAAAACAGATTATGGGCCATTTTGTAGATGGTCAGGCTTCGCTGGTGGTCGGCACCCACACTCACGCGCCAACGGCGGATCATCAGATTCTGGACGGTGGCACCGGCTTCATGACCGATGCAGGCATGAGCGGCGATTACAACTCCATCATTGGAATGGATCATGCCGAACCATTGCAGCGTATGACGAATGCAATTTCCACTGGACGGTTTCAACCTGCGTTGGGTGAGGCGACCCTGAGCGGTGTTGCCGTGCTGGTAGATGATGATACCGGCTTGGCGCAGAAGATCGAGCCAGTGCGGCTTGGTGGACGTTTGCAGGAGCATATTCCATCATTCTGGATTGAGCAGGATTGATGTAAGAAGCGGGTCAAGCGGTGGCGGTGCTGGATTTTCCGCACAAGCAAGCTTATAAGCGCCGCAACAGTTTGATCTTCGATTTGAGTTCAGACCCTCGTTCCAACCAGATAATCGCATTCAGGTAATCTCATGGCAGGCCATTCCAAATTCAAGAACATCATGCACCGCAAGGGTGCGCAGGATAAAAAACGCTCCAAGGCTTTCTCCAAATTATCTAAGGAAGTCACGGTTGCGGCCAAAATGGGCGGTGGCGATCCAGATGGCAATCCACGTCTGCGTTTGGCCATTCAGAACGCCAAAGCTCTGTCCATGCCGAAAGATAATATCGAGCGCGCCATCAAAAAGGCGGAAGGCGGAGACGCAGAAACCTATGATGAGATTCGCTATGAGGGTTACGGCCCCGGCGGTGTCGCAATCATCGTGGAAGCGCTGACTGATAATCGCAACCGGACCGCCAGTAATGTGCGTGCAGCCTTTACCAAATTTGGTGGATCACTGGGTGAAACAGGCTCCGTTGGCTTCATGTTTGACCGCGTCGGCGAGATCATATTCCCGGTCGAGGCAGGTGATGCGGATGCCGTCATGGATGCTGCTATCGAAGCGGGTGCCGAAGATGTGCAGTCAGATGAGGATGGCCACACAATTTTGTGCGGCTTTGAAGACATCAACGAAGTGTCCACTGCTCTTGAAGCCGCACTTGGCGAAGGCGCTTCGGTCAATCCAACCTTCAAACCGCAAACCGGTACACCGGTTGAGGAAGACAAGGCTGGAACATTGATGAAGCTCATCAACATTCTGGAAGATGATGATGATGTGCAGAACGTCTATTCGAATTTCGAAATTGACGATGAAATCATGGAAAGACTGGCCGCTGAATAAACGGCCCATTGCGGTCTTTTAACACCTGCCAATTGATGCCAGAGGCAACAGCTTGACCCATTGCGTTCGTATTATTGGCATTGACCCCGGGTTGCGCCGCACCGGTTGGGGCGTGATTGAGAGCGAGGGCAGTTCGTTGCGGTTTATCGCTTCCGGGACAATCAAATCTGCCGACAAGGCAGATTTGGCCGTGCGGCTGGAACAGCTCTATCGCGGGCTCGATGGTATTCTTAGCTCACACGCGCCGGACGAAGCGGCAGTGGAGGCAACTTTCGTCAATAAGGATCCCAAGTCGACCCTGAAACTGGGCCAGGCAAGGGGGATAGCTATGGTGGTTCCCGCGCTGGCCGGGCTGAATGTTGCCGAATATGCGCCCAATCAGGTGAAGAAAACCGTGGTCGGGGCAGGCCATGGTGACAAGGGCCAGATTCGCATGATGGTGAAAATTTTGCTGCCGAAAGCCGTGTTTGACTCAGATGATGCAGCCGACGCGCTGGCCATCGCCATCTGCCACGCTCATCATCGCGGAGCCATGTCCCGCATTCCAGCTGCTTGAGGCAGGTCTGGCGCTCCCGTACAAAAACTCTGGTTCATCTTCATTGAGTGGTTACGGTATTGTAAAAAAAAATCAAAGCAAAGGTGAATGCGCCTGGATTGTTTTGAAGGAACACTAGTCGTGGCTGTCTTTTTCCGGCTGAGTGATAACGGCATTTTCCTCGCTGTATATTACCGCAAGGAACTTCGCCGGTTCGGTCTTGCTGGGGTTTTCAGTGTGTTTGTGCAAGGCTCCAGCCAGTTCGATCCAGCTTTGCCCGGGGCTATATTCCACAGGGTCCTCGCCTTCCATCTGACTGCTGATCCGGCCCTGCAGCAAATAAACGTATACGAAGCCACCATGCCGATGGGGCCCGACGACCGCACCAGGTGCAATTTCGACTGTCAGGGCAGTCACGATATGATCGGGGAAGTCGGGCAAGATCGATTGGTGAAGCATTTCGCGGTGAACACCGGGATTGCCGCGCTTTGAATCATGGGCGTAGCCCTTCATCGGCACGGCAATCGCTATGAGGTAGAAAAGCAGGAAGCTGCTAAGGTTCAGCCTTGAGCGCCGCCAGATTGTGTCCTGATTTTTACCCGGCGTTAATACCAGTTTGGCGGCGTCATTGTTGATACATGTCATGTCATGGGCCTCTTGTTGAGTTTGCATGGTCAGGCGGGCATCTGCGCGCCGACACCGATGCGGTTCCACAAGTTCATTGTGCCGATAGCCACGGTCAGCGCCGCCAGATCCTGCTCACTCAGCTCTGCGTGAGCGGCTTCGTAGTCGTCATCCGAAACACCTGTCCCGGCCAGCAATGTGAGAGCTTCAGCCCAGGACAATGCGGCCCGCTCCCGTGCGTCGAAGGCGCTTGTTTCCCGCCAGACAGGCAGCAGATTAATGAGGTTCTGTTCGACATCATCATCAATAGCCTCTTTGACATGCATACCGACGCAAAACGCACACCCGTTTATCTGCGAAACCCTGATCTTGATGAGGTGTATGAGGCGAATGTCGCCTCCTGAATCGGCAATCGCCGCATTGAGCGCCAGAAGAGATTCATAGAGCTGAGGTGTATCTTTTGCGACGTTGAAGCGCATGGTCATTGGTATAATCCTTATTGTGAGCAAGAGTTGCGATCGAATCATGGATAGTATATATCGATGATTATTCACTGCAACAGCAAAATGCAAAACTGAGAACATAAGGAGATACTCGAATGCGGCGTCTGGGAGATGGGGTTGAAGCGGCTTTGCATTGCGCCGTTGTTCTGGCGGCACTACCAACAGGGAAGGTTCTGTCCGGCAAGGACTTGGCGGCGCTGCATGGTATTTCGGAGAGCTACCTGCTCAAGCATCTTCGCGCGCTGACAGCCGCTTCCGTGACCGAGGCGGTTCCCGGCCCGAGAGGAGGCTATCGCCTTACACGACCGGCCGGGAAGATTTCCATGCTCGATGTGGTCGAGGCCATCGATGGCCAGGGCCCGGCCTATGTATGCCGTGAAATCCGGCAAAAGGGCGATGTCACGACAAACGCCCGTTGCGCCTATGAAAAGGACTGTTTTATCAAACGTCGAATGCTGGAAGCTGAGGCGCTGTGGCGAGAGGCCCTGCGCGGTCAGACGTTGCAAGACCTGCTCGACGATGGCGTCGTTGAAATAGGAGATCAGAACAAAGAAGCGGTTGGGGAATTCATCGCCGAGAAACAGAGATAGGCGGCTGTTGTACAAGAGGACAATATTGGTCCGGGATTTGATTGCACTGTTTCATTCAGCTTAGTATTCGAGCTGGTTGTTGTCAGAGGAATGGATTGGCTCTTCCAGATGAAGCTTGATCGTAAGCATCAACGCTGCATCTGATCAAGCGACGTTTGTTGCTTCGAACTCAACTTTCTGCTCCTCGACGATGGCCTGATATTCCCTTGGCATCAGCTTGCCGATGCGGTTGGCGGGATGGTCTTGGCCAGCGGTGTTTTGCCGGATATTCTGTTCAGCTTGGCCCTGAGCCATGTTTCCAGATCATCGAAGATGGGCTTGGCGTATTCCTGCGGCAGCGCCACGCGCTCCTGGGGCGTTTTGAACCGCCTCAAAGATAAAGCCTAGAGCGAGCGTCCGATTTTAAGGAACTTCTCGCGGCGGGCAGTGCGCAGAGTGTCTGCATCCTGACCGGCCATTTCTTGCATGGCCGCGTCAATCCGCTGGCCAGTCATGTTGATGACATCATCGATAGCCCGGTGAGCGCCGCCCATCGGTTCTTTGATAATGCCTTCGATCACACCAAATCTCAGGAGGTCCTGAGCGGTGATTTTCATGGCGGTCGCGGCTTCTTTGGCGCGTGTGGAATCACGCCACAGGATCGACGCTGCGCCTTCCGGTGAAATCACGCTGTAAATGGCGTGTTCCAGCATGAAAACCTTGCTGGCTGCAGCAATTGCAATGGCTCCGCCGGAGCCGCCTTCGCCGATGACCACCGACACAGTGGGAACGCCAACGCCCAGAAAGGCATCTGTCGAACGGGCAATGGCTTCGGCCTGTCCGCGTTCTTCTGCGCCAATGCCAGGATAGGCACCGGCTGTGTCGACCAGAGAAATAATGGGCAGGCCAAAACGATCTGCCATTTCTACAATCCGCACAGCCTTACGATAGCCTTCCGGACGAGCCATGCCGAAATTACGTTTGATGCGGTCCTGTGTATCTTCGCCCTTTTCTTGACCGATAACGGCAACAGCTTCGCCGTTGAAGCGGCCAAGACCGGCAATGATGGCGTGATCTTCACCAAAAGAGCGGTCGCCTGCCAAAGGCGTAAAGTCTTCAATCAATTTGGAGACATATTGCAGGCAATGGGGCCGGTCAGGATGGCGCGCAACCTGGGTCTTCTGCCATGGGGTCAGATCGGCATAGATTTCCCGCAGGGCATCGGATGCACGTTTTTCAAGCCGTGACACTTCATCGCCAATGCCAACGCCATCTTCTTCGGATGACATTGCACGCAATTCCTGAATTTTGCCTTCCAGGTCCGCGACGGGTTTTTCAAATTCCAGATAGCTGTACATCAGTGCCTCAATGGTTGTTCTCAGCTTATTTCATCGGCCGTTGTGCATTGCAAGCAATGTCGTTTAATTTTCCGTGTCCGGATCAGTTTGCCTGCTTTGCTTTGACAAAGGGTGCAGGGCTTCCAGCGTTTCGCGCAGATGATCGGTCTGTATATGGGTATAGATTTGCGTAGTTGAAATATCACTGTGGCCCAAAAGGGTTTGCAGGGCGCGCAGATCAGCACCGTTCTGCAGCAGATGACTGGCAAAGGCGTGGCGCATAATGTGTGGTGAAACCGTGTTTTTGATCCCCGATCTTTGCGCCAGTTGTTTCAAATCCACGGCAAAATTCTGCCGGGTCATATGCCCGGTCTTGCTGCCAGCAGGAAAAAGATACGGGCTTTTGCTCTCGCGTCCCATGGTTTTTTGATAGGCGACCAGCCGCTGCAGATAGGTTTCCATTGCCGTTTTGGCCTGCGGCGTGAGCGGCACAAGCCGTTCCTTGTTGCCCTTGCCACGCACCATGATGAAAGGGCCCTTGGTATTGGCTGCGGTTTTGGGCAGGGACACGAGTTCAGACACGCGCAGCCCGGTGGCATAAAGCACTTCCAATTGGGCATAGAGCCGCCATGCCAGGAGCGGTGCATCCCGGCGTGGCGGTTTTCCGGCGGCCTTCGGAGCGCTCTGTGCTGCTTCATCGGCTTGTTGCGCCTCAGCCAGGGCGGTGGACAGCATGCGATCCACTTCGAACCCTTCCAGCGTTTTGGGGAGCGGCTTTCTGGTCTTGGGTGTCTCGATGTTAAGTGTCGGATTATCTTCCCGCAGGCTTTCGGTGTTGAGAAAGCGGAAAAATTGCTTGAGCGCTGACAAGTGTCGGGCAATTGTGGTCGCCGCCAGCCCGTCCAGCGAGAGGCTTTCCAGATAATGTTCGACATCTTCGATGCGGGCGCTGCCCAATGTTCGCTTTTTGCGCCGCAATTGCATGGCCGCGTTTTCCAGATCGCGCCGATAGGATTGGATTGTATTGTCGGCGGCATTGCGCTCTCCAACCATCATCTCCAGGAAGAAATCAATCAGAACGGGGTCGGTCTGCATCGACACGGGCGCAGGGTCAGCGGTTCAGCAGGTCAGGATCAACCGGTTCTTCGATGACCCGTGTGCGCGGTTCCAAATTGGCCAGATAGAACAGCGTGCCATAACCTGCTGCCCCAATGAGACCGATACAAATCAACAGGATAATCAAGCTTCGCATAGGCTGGTTCGGCTCCCAAAACTTCACATTTTTGCCGCAAACGGCGTTGCGTTGATCTGATAAACAGGTTTATTCATCACCCAAAGCGGGTTTGGCAAGCGCAAGCACCTGTCCGCGTGCAATTTTTATATTCGGATGTTTGCCTGACATGGCCGTTTCACAGTACCAAACTTTTGCGGATCGCTCTCAACTGAAACAGTTTTTAGGGTCCAGAAGTCTGGTCCTGGTGGGGATGATGGGCGTTGGAAAAAGCAGCGTTGGTCGCCGTCTGGCGAACGCGCTGGATCTTCCCTTTGTCGATGCAGACAAACAGATCGAGGAAGCGGCCAATCGCAGCATAGTGGAAATTTTCGAGACTTATGGCGAAGCCCATTTCCGCGATGGCGAAAAGCGAGTCATCCAGCGCCTTTTGACCGAAGGGCCGCAGGTTCTGGCCACGGGCGGCGGCGCTTTCATGAATGATGAGACACGGGCTGATATTGCCGACAAAGGCATTTCCATCTGGCTGAATGCGGAGTTATCGGTTCTGATCGGGCGGGTCAAACGCAAGCCAACGCGGCCCCTGTTGCAGCAGCCCAACCCAGAAAAGGTGCTGGCGGATTTGCTGGAAGAACGCAACCCGATCTACGCGCTGTCCGACATTACCATCACCTCTCGCGATGTGCCCCATGAGGTTGTTGTGGATGATATTCTGACCGCTTTGAATGCCTATATGACTGACAATGGCGAACAGGCCATGGGGACAAAAAATGAGTAAACTTGTTGAAACAGACCCGACACAGGTGCGGGTGGAACTGGGCGAGCGCTCTTATGATATCCTCATCGGGTCCAAACTTATGGACAGTCTGGGAGAGGAGATTGTTGCGCGTTATGGTGCTGTGCGGGCGGGTATTGTGTCTGATAGTACTGTTGCGCCGCTCTATCGCGCCCGGGTTGAAGCCAGCCTGAAACAGGCTGGAATCGAGCCTGTTTTTTTTGAAATTGCAGCCGGTGAAGCCTCCAAATGCCTGACAGTGTTTGAAGCGCTGGTGGAAGATGTGGTGGGCGAAAGACTGGAACGCGGCGATGTGCTAATCGCGCTTGGTGGCGGCGTTGTAGGTGATCTGACCGGCTATGTGGCAGCATCCGTGCGCCGGGGCATCGGCTTTGTTCAGGTGCCGACATCACTTCTAGCGCAGGTTGACAGTTCGGTTGGTGGCAAGACCGGTATCAATTCGGCCCATGGTAAAAATCTCATCGGGGCGTTTTATCAACCGGGTCTGGTGCTGGCCGACACTGATACGCTGAACACCTTGTCGCCGCGTGAATTGCGGGCAGGCTATGCGGAAGTAGCCAAATACGGATTGATTGATGATCCGGATTTCTTTGTCTGGCTGGAGCAGAATCATGCGGCCATGCTGACGCAAGGCGATGTGTCAGCCCGCATTCACGCCATTGCCAATTCCTGCCGCGCCAAGGCACGCATTGTCAGTGAAGATGAGCAGGAACATGGCAAACGTGCTTTGCTGAATCTCGGCCATACATTTGGCCATGCCCTGGAAGGGGCCACGGGTTATTCAAATCGGTTGGTTCATGGTGAAGGCGTGGCGATCGGCATGGTGCTGGCCCATCAATTTTCAGCCTATATGAATGTGTGCTCACCTGATGATGGTGCCCGGGTGGTGACGCATCTGAAGGCCGTTGGCCTGCCGACATCCGTGGGCGAAATTGCTGGCGACAAATTAGATACACCAACGCTGCTGCGCTTCATTGGTCAGGACAAGAAGGTCCAAAGAGGCGCTTTGACCTTTATTCTGACACGCGGCATTGGTGAAGCATTTGTCTCCAATGATGTACCACCCAGCGCCGTTGAGGATTTTTTGCGCCAAACGCTTGATGGCTAATTCTGCATGGTGGTAACCACCCATAGCGGAACTCCTTCAATATGCGCTGGAAACGCTCTATATGTCTGACACGCGCACGCTTTCTTGCGACGCAATTTTTTGCCACATGCTTTTTTACTGGAGACCCGGACCCATATGACCTCTGCCCTTTGGTTGACAATTCTTGCCATAATGGTGCTGATCATTGTCTCGGCGTTCTTTTCAGGCTCTGAAACGGCGTTGACCGCTGCTTCGCGGGCGCGGATGCACGCTTTTGAGAAAGCTGGTGATCAACGGGCCGCTATTGTGCAACGTTTGATTCAGACACGGGAACGGCTGCTCGGGGCGCTGTTGCTGGGCAACAATCTGGTCAATATTCTGGCCTCGGCCCTTGCGACCAGTCTTTTCATCACCCTGTTTGGCGATACGGGCGTGGTCTATGCCACATTGGTCATGACCGCTGTTGTGCTGGTGTTTGCCGAAGTCATGCCCAAGACGCTGGCAATTTCCAACCCTGACCGTTTTGCACTGACGGTCTCTCCAATTGTCCGCATCATCGTTGCTGTCTTCAGTCCGGTGGTGATTGCCATTGAAGCGTTTGTGAAACTGGTTCTCAACAGATTTGGCGCAAATATTGGCGATCAGGATATTCTGTCCGCCCATGAAGAACTGCGTGGCACCGTTGATCTGCAGCATTCAGAGGGCGGTTTGGTGAAGGATGATCGCGACCGTATTGGTGGTCTGCTGGATCTGAATGAGTTGGAAGTGTCCGACATCATGGTTCACCGCACCGGCATGATGGTGCTGAACGCGGATGAAAGTCCCTCCGCTCTGGTGGATATGGCGCTGGCCAGCCCCTATACGCGCATTCCTATCTGGCGCGGCGATCCGGACAATATTGTCGGCGTGCTGCATGCCAAGGATCTGCTGCGGTCGTTGCAGGCGCAAAGTGGCGATGTTGAAAAATTGGATATCATGGAGATTGCCACAAAGCCCTGGTTCGTACCGGATACGACCAGCCTGAAAGCACAGCTCAATGCCTTTCTGAAACGCAAGGTGCATTTTGCACTCGTGGTGGATGAGTATGGCGAAGTGCAGGGTCTGGTAACGCTGGAAGATATTCTGGAAGAAATTGTCGGGGAAATTGCCGACGAGCATGATGTGGAAATTCAGGGTGTTGTGCCGCAACCAGATGGCTCGGTGAATGTAGAGGGCACAGTGCCAGTGCGCGATTTGAACCGTGCCATGGACTGGTCACTGCCTGATGAAGAGGCAACAACCATTGCCGGTCTTGTCATTCATGCGGTTCAAACCATTCCCGAACCGGGGCAGGCTTTTACGTTTTATGGCTTCCGCTTTCGTATATTACGCCGGCAAAGAAACCGCATAACCTCACTCAGAATCACGCCGCTCTCCAAAGATGTCGCGGCCTTGCAAGCAGTCAAATGATTAAGACAGCCGATTATGATCTGGCCATTGTGGGTGCCAGTTTTGCCGGGCTGACAGCTGCCCGCTCAGCCGCTTTGCGCGGGCTGAAAGTGGTGGTGATTGAAGCCAAGAAAGATCCGGGCGCGCGCATTCACACCACCGGAATTGTGGTGCGCGAAGCGGCCGAAGCGGTGGATATTCCCCATACGGTGACGCGGCGTGTGCATGGCATACGGCTCTATGCACCCTCGACCAAACATATGGATTTGTTTGCCCCCGGCTATGCATTTCTGACAACGGATACGGCGGCCTTAATGCGCTGGCTGGCAGATGAAGCCACCCGTGCTGGCGTTAAAATTCTCTGCGATACCCGCTTTACGACAGGGCGCTATGAAGCTGGTCTTGTGCATCTGGATCAGCCTGCCATCACGGCGCGTTATCTTTTGGGCTGCGATGGCGCCAAATCTCAGGTGGCAGACGTCTTTGGCCTTGCCAAAAACACCAAATTTCTAATCGGCGTGGAAGCAGAATATGCTGGTCTGGACAGTTTTGATCCGCGCTTTCTGCACTGCTTTCTGGATTCCAGCATCGCGCCGGGCTACATCGCCTGGGCCGCACCTGGACCGAAAGTCACACAGATTGGCCTTGCCACCAAAGGCGATGCCAAACCGGCTCTGCAGCGCTTCATCGACCAGACGGAAGCGCGCTTCAAATATTCAGAGGCAGAGATTGTCGAACGCCGCTCAGGTGTCATCCCCTGTGGCGGGCTGGTGCGCCCTTACGCCACTGATGGCGTGATGCTGATGGGCGATTCCGCCGGTCTCGTCTCGCCGCTCACAGCCGGTGGCATCAAACTCTCCTTCGAATTCGGCCGCCGCTCTGCCCACGCCATTGCCGACCATCTGCTGAATGCAGGTCCGCCGCCCGAACAAATCATCGACAGCGATCTGCCCCGCTTCCGCATCAAATCCAAGCTGCGCAGCGCCCTGAGCTACGGCCCGCCCAATTGGATGTATAATTTGCTCATTGGCACCCCGCCATTGCGGGCGCTGGCGCAACGGCTGTATTTTCACCGCAGAGGTGGCGGCGGGTCGTTTGAGGAGTTTGCGGGGAAGCTGGCGGATTGAGCTGGTGCGAATTCCAGCTTCATACGTGTTGCGTGATATCAGGTTAGGTCAGCCTCAAAAATTTCTTTGGGCTTGCGGTGAATCATGGACTGGTAATCAAATGCTATTGTAGCTTCAACTTTGCCCCATGAGTGAAGTGTTAAAGCTTTTTTTCAATTGGTTTGCTGGGTGTTCCAAATTGGTTCAATAGATTAAATTTTTTCAAATAGGAATAACTTGTAGGAGGCGCTCAACATTCGTGACTCTGTACAAAACTGATGTTAGAAATTTCAAATGACGTGTCTGTACTTATTGGTGGCTAAACACCTGAGTAATGCAAGACAACAATCAAATTGAGAATGTGAAAGATGATACGTTAGTGTTTCGCGGCTGGCCAAGCCTTACATTATGCAAATTTTACAAAGTTCCGGTCCGCATTGATATTACCTTTGCGCTGGTACCTGTCTGGCTTCTTGTTTCATTCTCTTCGCCATCCACATTCGCAGAATGGTTGAAACTCGGGGTCCTCACTGTCGGTATTTTCCTGTCCGTTTTATTGCACGAATTTGGTCACACTGTTGCCGCGAAATCCCACAGGGTGACAGTGAAAGAAATAGTCGTTGGTGGTTTCTTCGGATATGCAAGCCTGCGTTCTAAGACCATTAAACGACGACTGTTGATGCATATTTTGGCTGCAGGTCCAGTGGTCAATCTTATCTTGTCCCTTGGGATGTGGGCAGCGCTTTCAATGCCATCCATATCAGAGCTGATGTCGCGTAGCTCGGCATTATTCCACGTTCATTCCGAGACTTGGCTGATTGAATCACTTTCTGCATTGACGTTAATAAATTTCATGATGTTCTTGTTCAACATTCTGCCTGTTTATCCGTTGGATGGAGGCCGGATAGTAGGGCTGTTCCTAGACGGAAAAACCGGATTACGAACAAGCTTGAAAATCGTATCCGGATTGAGTGTATTGGTAGGAGTAGCGATGGTAGTTTTTGGCGGCTATTTCAGCGTCGTCATAATCGGTTTCGGCGTATACTCTATAATGATAAACTTGCAACGCTATCGGAAAGTACGTTTGCAAAGATTCTCGGCCTAGATGTTAATTCCACCAGATCGATAACTCCTTGCGGAAATGGGCCATGATGTTTTTGAAACATCTGTTGTGATTTCAGCCTCTCATTTTACGCGTCAGTTTAGACCATTCACCAAGTCAGATAGACATACGTGACGGGCAATGGTGCCTCGAAGCGACTTCTGTGTCGGCAAAGGAGTCCACTCCTGTAGTATGATTGTGGTCTTCTCGCCCCAAGTGATAGGTTCGTCTCCGACGGATAAACCGATTTATCCTGGGCCGCCTAATATCACATACATCCCCCTCTGTGATATCTTGGCACATCGCTGACAGTCTCATCTGACATTGCAATACGGGACTGCCCCTGACAGCGTTTTGGCCTTAGCATGTTGGAAATGAAGCGCCGTGTTTTATCGAAAGGTTTGTTTGTGGCTTGGCTAGTACAGCAGATGGGGTGATCTGGCTCACCAAAGGCCGGATTTGCATGTTTGCTGAACGGCAAGTGCCTTGTCAGTAAACGCGCAAATCCGGTTCAATTAGTGCGTAAAACCCAAATGTATTTTAGCCGAACCAACCGGTAACTTTGCCCCAGAGTGATTTATCTGGTGCGGATTCTGCAGCAGATCCCTGGACCGGGTCGCTGCCTTTGATTTCTGGCAAATCTTCGCTGTCGAAATGCTCTTCGTCAGGCTGGACTTCAGCGCGTGCAACTGTCTCGGTTGTGAAGTCGGCAAAGGAATCCATGCTAGCAAGTGTGGAAGGGCCAGCCATGCCGTCTGCATCAAGGCTTTTGCTTTTCTGATAGTCCATGACCGCCTGCCGGGTGCCCTTGCCGAAAACGCCATCTGCGCCGATGCCAAGTGCTTCCTGCAGTTTCTTTACGGCCGCGCCGCGGGAACCGACACGCAACAGAACCAGTTCCTGCAAGCCCATGGCTGTGAATGTATCCGGTCCGGCAATGCCATCAACGGCCAGGCCATTGGCCTTTTGATATTCCATGACGGCCTTTTTTGTGCCGCCACCGAAAATACCGTCGGCACCGATGCCAAGCTTTTCCTGCAGACGCTTGACCGGGGCACCGGACATTCCCTGTTTCAAAATAGACATTGTTCTTCCCTCTTGAAGATATGGGCCATGAGGCCGCTTGGATGATCAGTCGAATTAGATCGACTTGGCATAAAGACAATGATCAACAGATCGAATTGTTGCCTCTCCATAGACTGTTCATCACGCCGCCGCTAGCTGCGTTGGAAGGAAGTTGGGATAGAGGTTTTTACCCGCGCCAATAATCATTCGCCTGCGCCACCGTCTGGAAATTTGTCGCTACCACATGGGAGGCCATGGTCAGGCTGTCGGCGTTGTTGGCATAGTCGGGGCGCATGCGGCCGCGGGCTGCGTCGTCGGGTTGAGTTTTTTTGACGGCCATACGGGACAGTTTTATGGCGAGCTCATAGCCTTCTTCAGGTGTTTTGGTGATGAGTGTTGGCAACCAGGACATGGCGTTTCCTTTATTTATATCGTGAACGATTTATTATGATATATAAATAAATAGCATTGTGATTGATTGTCAACATTATTATATCGTACACGATGTAAAATGGTTTGATGCTGGAGCCCTCCCTCATGACTGATCTTCCAACCAAAGCAGATGAGCTGTTCTGCTTTTCTGTCTATAGCGCCGCGCATGTGATCAACCGGGCCTATACGCCATTGCTGAAACCGCTGGGGCTGACCTATCCGCAATACATTACGCTCACCCTTTTGTGGGAAGAGGATGGGCAGAGCGTGGGACAGATGGCCAAAAGCCTGAAGATGGAATCCAGCACGCTGACACCGCTTCTCAAGCGGTTGGAAAAGCTTGGTTCTGTAACCCGTAAACGCGGCATTGAGGATGAGCGGCAGGTTTTTGTCAGTTTGACCGAAAGTGGCAACGCGCTGCAAAAACATGCGCCCCGGATTACGGAATGTCTGATTTCCGCAACGGGGCTGGATATGGAGCGGTTGGAGGCGCTGGTCGCCACACTTGGTGAATTGACAGAAAACCTGGCTGCTGATTCAGCGTAAGGTTTGTCTGAAAGCCAATGTAAATGGTAGTCTTTGCGTTTGAATCAGTCACGTATCGGGAAAGCAAATCATGTCGTTACCACACACTGGCGGGTGCCTTTGCGGCGCAACGCGTTATGAAATCACAGGCGAACCGGCCTTTACGATCCAGTGTTATTGCCGGGATTGTCAGCGCATTTCGGGGGCGGGCAATCTGCCGCTCTATGTGGTTCCGCGAAATTGTTTTTCTGTGAGCGGTCCGGTGAAAACCCATTCGCGGAAATCCGAGACCGGAAATGATCTGGAATTGACGTTTTGCGGAGATTGCGCCTCGCCCATTTGCAATATCAATTCGAAACTGCCCGACAAGGTTTTCGTGATGGCAGGCTCACTGGATGATCCAGCTTTGTTTTCCACCGAGACCAAAGTTTACGAAGCCTCACGCCAGCCATGGGACAAAAGCTAAAGGCGCATTTGGTATTGTCTGCCCTTGCACACATTCCAGGCTGTCACCGATAAGTGACTTCGGCAGCGTCCCCAATGCGCTATGATTGCGCAAATGGGAGGCAATATTGTCAAATAATCGTCTGTTGAAGATCGGCATTGTTGGAACCATCATCGCTGCTCTGTGCTGCTTTACGCCGATTCTGGTGGTTTTGCTGGGCGCGCTGGGTCTGTCAGCAGTGGTTGGCTATCTTGATGTGGTTCTGCTGCCCGCGCTGGGCATTTTTATCCTCATCACGCTTTATGCCCTCTGGAAAAAGCGCAGCGCATGAGCATTGCTGAATCCACCATCACCTGCCCAAAATGTAATCATGTTGAAACTGAAACCATGCCGACGGATGCCTGTCAGTGGTTTTATGATTGCAAAGGATGCGGCACCTTGCTGAAGCCGAAAGAGGGCGATTGTTGTGTCTATTGCTCGTATGGAACCGTGGCCTGTCCGCCAATTCAGGACGGCGATTCCTGCTGTAGTTGATCCTTCTGGCTTCCAGTCTGAGTTAAACTGGCCCTATCTTGTGTCAGTTAACGCAGCCAGTTTTCCATTTGCTGAAAAACAAAGGATCCATATTCATGTGTAGCGATAAGAACGACGGGACGGCCAGACCAACCATCCAGATTGAAAATGCCAAAACACGGGTCACCGAATGGCGCTTTCCAAAACGGGGCGACAATACAGGTTGGCACAGGCATGAATATGATTATGTGGTTGTACCGCTGTTTGATGGACATCTGGAAATTGAAACAGCAGGCGGGGAGCGGACTATCGCTGCCATGCAAAACGGCGTTCCCTATTTTCGCGCGCTGGGGGTTGAGCATGATGTGATCAACGGTAATGATTTTGAGTGCGCCTTTGTCGAGATCGAGTTTCTGGATCGCTAGACGCGTGCATTTCTACACCTGACCTTCTCATTTGCGCGAGCAACCGTTGAAACCATATCGGGAAGTCGGGTTGCGCTTCCGGGCTCCACTTCCGGGCACTAATTGCCTGACCTGCCTTCATCGTCCTATACTCAGGAATAGGAGGGGACATGATCAGGCTGTTTTTGTTGTCTTGCCTTGCGTGGCTAAGCTGCCTGGGCGCCCTGTATGCGCAAGACCAACGCGCAGTTATGCACACAGATTTGCGCCCGGATATGCGCCTGGATATGCGCCCGGATATGCGAATTGCCGTGCGCATCGGCGTGCTGGCCTATAGGGGGTCGGAAAACCTGCAGCAGAACTGGACCAGTCTGCAGGATTATCTGAACGCGGTGCTTCCAGAGTGGTCGTTTCAGATTGTCCCAATGACGCTGGGCTCGGCCAGTAAGCAGATCGAGACCGGACAGTTGGAATTTGTCATCACCAATCCGGGCCATTTTGTGGAACTGAGCCGAACACACAGAATGAGTGTTCTGGCTTCGCGATCACAAAAGAAATCGGATGGCACTTATTCAGGCGAATTTGGAAGCGCGATCATTGCCCGGAAGGGCCGAGACATAAATGGGCTGCAGGATATTGCAGGTAAGTCCGTTATGGCGATTGACCAAAATGCATTTGGCGGCTTCCAGCTTGCATGGCGTGAATGCAACGGTGTTAACGTGGATCTCTTTACAGACACATCGAAGTTGAGTTTCGTTGGGTTTCCAATGGATCACATCGTGAGCGCTGTTCTTGCTGGCGATGTTGATGTCGGCATTGTGCGCAGTGGTCTGGTAGAGGCTATGGCGCAAGAGGGCCAGATTAACCCCGATGCACTGGTGTTTTTGAACTCAAATGTCACCTACACCCATCCCGACCGGGTCAGCACACCGCTTTATCCCGAATGGCCGTTCGCAGCGTTGATGACAACCGCCTCAGAGTTGAAGGATCGCGTCACCGTTGCGCTCTTGTCTGCCCGTCACAGCCCGATTGCACCTGGTCTGGGAATGACTGATATGTGGTCTGCACCGATTTCCTATCATGCGGCAATTGAGGTAACGGACGCATTTCAGGCGCGCCTTCATGAGCTGGATGCGGGGAAGCGCATCACCGTTCCGGCCCTCATTTGGATAGCGCTGGTGATCGCACTTTTTTCGGGGGGTATCATCCTGTGGCGCCGGACCATTTCTTCTCCTGTCCGGCCATTCGATGCAACGCCCGCCACTGACAAGGTGGATGGCGTACATCTGACCAGGCGCGAACATCAGATACTGGATTTGGTCGCACAGGGATTGTCGACCAAGGAGATTGCTATCGACCTTGGAATCAGCCCGAAAACGGTCGAATTTCATCGCGCAAACCTTCTCAGAAAGTTTGGTGCCCGAACCTCCAGCCAACTCGTGGCGCTGGCAACCTAGGGTATTCCCCGGGGCCAAAGCCCTTGAAACAGTGGCTTGTCCGAGGTTCCCGTCCTTGCCTTGACTGATATGATTCATGGGAGCCCGCACAAAGCGGGCCAATCGAGGGAGGACGTTATGAAACATCTGCTATCACTTTGCGCCGCTGTGGCGCTACTGGCTGCAACTCTGGTGGTGCCGGCAACGCAAGCCCAAGCCAATGATCGATATGGCAAACAGAAGGTTGTGTACCACATCAACTATAATGGCGGCGAAGACGATAAATTATACCGTGGCGCCATGCGCAACATTCAGAACCATATTAACGCCGTTGGTGCAGAAAATATGGAGATCAAGGTTGTTCTTCATGGCAACGGTCTTGGCCTTCTGGCGCAAGCTAAGTCCAACGAGCGTCTGCAGGGTCAGGTGCTGGAGTTGAAGGGACAGAACGTCGACGTCCATGTCTGCAATAATACGCTTAAGGGGCGCAAGATCTCGTATGAGGATGATCTGTTCGACGTGTTCGAAGAAGATATCGTGCCTAGCGGTGTCGCAGAACTCTCACGTCTGCAACAGATGGGTTATACCTATATCAAACCCTGAGAGTCTCAAGCCGGATGTGCCACGTGGCAAAACGTGGCAAATGGAAATTGGTGAATGATTGTTGTGCAGGGGATTGGCATCCCCTGCTGTGAAGCTTTGTCGAGATCGAGTTTCTCGACCGTTAGTTGCAACTGGCCTTGATGGTGCGGATCGGTGGCTGATAAGCTCCTGAAATGAAAATCATGTCATTAAATGGTTGGGGCGGTCGGCTGGGCGCCGAATTGCTTGCCTATGTCACTCAGGCTGACCCGGATGTTTTATGCCTTCAGGAAGTGGTGCATACGCCCGGCACGCAAAAGGACTGGCTGAGCTATCGGGATCAGGGCCTGGAGTTGCCCCAAAAAGCCAATTTCTTTGCTGAAGTTTCAAAATCACTTCCGAACCACAGGGCGATTTTCTGTCCGGCGGCGCAAGGTGATTTGTGGGATGATGCAGAGCGTATTCCCTCACAATGGGGACTGGCGACCTTCATCCGTGATGCCATGCCCGTCATCGCCCAGCATCAGGGCTTTGTTCACGGCACATTTTCTGCAAACGGGTATGGCGCACATCCGCGCTCCAGAAGCGCGCATGCTGTGCGGCTATTTGATTTTGAACAGCAAGTACCTGTTGTCATTGCACATATGCATGGTTTGCGTGATCTTGCCGGCAAACACGATACGGCAGAACGGTTGGCGCAAGCGCGCAAGCTGGCGGAACTGGTGCAGTCTGTTGCCCAGCCGGGTGATCCCATAATTGTGTGTGGAGATTTCAATGTTCTGCCGGACAGTGAAACATTTGCAATTCTGGGCGAACTGGGCCTGACCGACCTTGTTCAAAGCGTTGGCGGTGGCGGCACCAGAACATCGCATTATACCAAGCCGGGCCGATTTGCAGATTACATGCTTGTGAATGCGGCCGTGACAGTTTCGTTGTTCGACATTGTCAGAGACCCCGAGGTCTCGGATCATTGCCCGCTGGTTCTGGAAACTGATCAGGATTAAGAGACACTCATGCATGACATCCCGACACTTGCGACAGACAGATTGATATTGCGTGCTCCCCGTGACGCGGATTTTTCGGCTTACTGGGATTTTTACAAAGATGCGGAAGCCTCGAAATTCTATGGCGGCCCCAAAAGTGAGCTTGAAACCTGGAACAGGTTGGCAAGCGATCTGGGTCACTGGTATTTACGTGGGTTCGGGCTCTGGGTGCTTGAGCGACAAGAGGACGGCCAGGTTGTAGGCGTGTGCGGTCTTGTGTGGCCAAGCGGATGGCCAAGGTCTGAATTAACCTGGTGGATTGCCAACAATTCAAGGCGGAAGGGATATGCCAAAGAGGCTTCTCGCGCAGCCATTCGCTTTGGCTATCAGCAGCTGAACTGGGATCTGGTTCAAACCCATATGAAAGACGAGAATGTGGCGGCCAAAACGCTGGTGATGTCTTTGGGCGGTACACAGATTGGCCGTGAAACATTTCCAGATGGCATTGATCGGGACATCTACAGGCTTCCAGAATGAGGCTGTGAGTTCAGTCCTCCGGGCCGACCCAGGCATAGGGATTGTATGCCACTTCCCAAAGATGCCCGTCAGGATCGCTGAAATAGCCATGATATCCGCCCCAGGAGGCTTCCTGCACAGGTTTTACCGTTCTTGCGCCAGCCTGCAGGGCCTGCGCGAAAACGGTGTCGACTTCTTCTTTGGAGGCTACATTGTGCGCCAGATTGAAATTGTTGTAGCCGCTGCCCTCAGCCGAAACGGTGGCGTCTTTGGCCAGTGCCTCTCGTTCAGACAGACCAAGCCATGTGCCATTCAGATTGAAGAAAGCGACGCCCGGTGGTGAGTCCATTTTGGGAAATCCCAGACCATCATGGTAAAATGCGACGGACCGCTGCAAATCTTCAACGGCGAGTGCGATCATGCTAATTCTTGGTTTCATGTGACAGGCCTCACTGTTTTTGGCGGTGTGGATGGGCGGTTCAACAACTCTCGCAGCAATACACACCTGAATTCAAATGGTTGGCAAATGAACTTTCCCGGATTATGGATTCAAATCCGAAAATCCAAACACCAGAAAGTGTGGTGAATCATGTACCAACCTTTGTTCCGCGAAGACCGTCTTGATGTCATGCAGGATTTGATAATTGCGCAGCCCTTGGCGACACTTGTGTCGTCTGCGGCGGGCCAAATACAGGCCGACCATGTGCCATTGGTTTTGCATGCAGACCAGTCTGATAAGGGCCTGCTGCGTGGGCATGTTGCCAAAGGCAATGGGTTGTGGCGCAGTCGGGCCGAGCTGGAGTCTGTGATGGCAATCTTTCAGGGACCGCAGAGCTATGTCACGCCCTCATGGTACCCATCGAAGCAGGAGCACGGTAAGGTCGTGCCAACGTGGAATTATGTGGTGGTTCACGCGCGCGGTGCATTTCGGTTTGTTGATGATGCTGATTGGCTGATGGTGCATCTTGGTGAGTTGACCCGTCAGCATGAGCAAGACAGAGCCGAGCCATGGGCCGTTTCCGATGCACCCGCCGATTATTTGTCGCGGCAATTGCGCGGAATTGTTGGCGTGGAACTGACTATTGAGAGCCTTGAGGGTGTCTGGAAGGTAAGCCAGAACCGCGACATGCGCGACAGGGCCGGGGTTCAGGAAGGGCTTTTGCGGGAACAGACAGCAGATGCTGAAGCAATTTCGCATCTGATTGGAAATGCATAGGTTGAAGGGCTGAAAAAGGAATTTTTCATGGCGTCAGACCCGGAACAGAACAAGATCAATGCGCAGGCTTTTTATGATCTGATGTTCAACCAATGTCAGCCGCGCGCAGCTATCGAAGCCTATGTGGGCGACGCGTACATTCAGCACAATCCGCATGTTGCTGATGGCAAAGAAGCCTTTATTGCGTATTTTGAACGTATGGCGCGGGACTACCCCGGCAAGAAAACCATTTTCAAACGCGCAATTGCGGAAGACAATATGGTGGTGCTGCACTGCCATCAATTATGGCCGGGCAGTGATGATTATGCCGGTATCGACATCTTTCGTTTTGATGAGAACGGAAAAATCGTTGAACACTGGGATGTGTTGCAGGTCATCGCGGATGGGTCTGCAAACGACAATGGGTTGTTCTGAAGCGGGGTGCGCATCAGGTTGGGCTGGAGTGGGCACCAGCGTTGGTGGGTCGGCAAACTATTTCAGGTGAGGGTGTATTGAGATGTCCGATACAGATTATGCGGCGGCTTTGGCGCGTTATCGGGCCATGATGGACGCTTTTCCAGATATTGTGGTCAGAGGAAAAGCCAATCCTTACACGTCTATGAACGGCAATATGTTCAGCTTTCTCGACAAGACGGGAATGCTGTGTTTGCGTCTTTCCAAGGCGGAGCGGGCAGACTTCGTCCCCCACTATGGAACCGCACCAGTGGAGCAATATGGCGCGGTCATGAAAGAGTATGTCGCCGTTCCGGAAGATCTTGCATCCGACCCGGATTCGCTTCGGGACTGGTTTGAAAAAAGCGTCGCCTACGCCGCTACATTGCCAGCGAAGGCGACGAAGCGGCGTTAGTCCCGATTTACATCAAGGGCAGCTTACATCAAGGACAGGGATTGCCGTGTATGATGTGCAATTCATTGATCCGGTCTTCCAGTTCTTCGGTGATGGTCAGATCGCCAGCTTCAAGTGCGTTGTCCAGCTGCTCCAGCGTGGTTGCGCCGATAATGTTGGCTGTGACGAAAGGACGGGATGCGGTGAAGGCGATGGCCATCTGAGCTGCATCGATGCCAAACTCTTTTGCCAGTGCAACGTAGGCGGTGTAGGCCTCATCGGCGCCGGGACCTTCATAGCGGGCCTGACGGGCAAACAGGGTGCGCCTTGCCCCCTTGGGCCGTGCTCCGTTGAGATATTTGCCGGTGAGATAGCCCTGGCCGAGGCTGGAATAGGCCAATAGCCGGACATCTTCCCGGATTGCCAGTTCTGCCAGATTGGCCTCAAAAGTGCGGTTGACCAGATTGTAGGTGTTCTGAATGGAATGGACGCGTTCCAGACCCTTGTGGCGATGGGCCTCCAGATATTTCATGGCGCCCCAACTGCTTTCATTGGACAGGCCGATGGCGCGAATTTTCCCGGCCGTGACCAGTTCGCTCATCACTTCCAGTGTTTCTTCGATTGGTACTTCGTCTTCGTTCCGTCCCGGATCCTTGAACCGCATGGGGCTGGCGCCGAAGCTTGGCATGTTGCGGTCGGGCCAGTGAATTTGATAAAGATCGATATAGTCAGTCTTGAGCCGGGCCAGACTATTGTCGACTGCCTCCATTATGTTGCGGCGGTCGAGTTTCGGCAGTGAATCACCATCGCGAAACCAGTTATTGCTGCTGCGGCCGACAACTTTGGTGGCGAGAATCACCTGATCCCGGTTGTTGCGGGCTTCAAACCAGTCTCCGATAATCTCCTCTGTTCGTCCAACGGTCGCGGCTTTTGGCGGTATGGAATAGAGTTCCGCCGTGTCGAAGAAATTGATGCCGCCCTCAAGGGCGCGGTCCATCTGGGCGAAGCCTTCGGCCCTTGTGTTCTGCTCCCCGAAAGTCATGGTGCCAAGGCAGAGGGAAGAAACAGTCATATCAGTGCGGCCAAGCCTGCGCATGTCCATGGGTGATGTCCTGAGATTTTTTGAAGGAATACTAGGGTGGACAGAAATTTTACGAGGGGTTTTCGGTTCTGTCCAGTTCGATTCTCGCCAGCAGGGCTTCTACATGCGGCAGGATGCGTTCCACAATGATGGCGACACCTTCGGCGGTTGGGTGAATTCTGTCGGGCAGGTTCAGGGCTGCCTCACCGGCTACACCATCCAGAAAGAATGGATAAAACACAGTGTCGTATTTTTTTGCTAAATCCGGAAAGATGGTGTTGAAGGCGTTGCCGTACTCAGCGCCCAGATTGGGTGGGGCAAGCATTCCGGCGACCAGTACTTCCATATCGCGCTCCATAAACCGGGCAAGGGCCGCCTCCACCGCATCGCGCGTAATCGCGGGGTTAACACCGCGCAGGGCATCATTGGCGCCCAGTTCATAAATTACACCGTCCACATCTTCGCCAATTGACCAGTCGAGCCGTGCCAGGCCTCCGCTTGTGGTATCTCCAGAAACGGCGACATTGCGCACTTCCACATCCAGGCCTTTTGCAATAAGCGCCTTTTGTAACTGCACAGGAAAGGCTGCATCAGGTGGCAATTGGTAGCCGGCGGACAGGCTGTCGCCGAAGGCTGCCAGAATGATCTTCTCCTCTGCCATGGCCGGACCAGTCCAAATGGCCGTCATCCACGTAAGCAGAAACGCAACAGGTATTATTTTGCAATGCATCAGAAGTGTCCCATATGACCAACAGGCTTTTCGTGCCGCTTTTGAACTATATAGGGCTTTAATCCGTGAACGAAACACCTTCTTCCCAATCCTTCGGACCTGCAATCCGCCTTAATGATGTGCATCTCAGCCTTGGTTCCGGTGCGGGCCGGGTTCATATTCTCAAGGGGTTTTCGTTTGAAGTGGAACGTGGCACCTCGCTTGGACTGATTGGTCCCAGCGGATCCGGCAAGTCGACCCTTTTGATGGTGATTGGCGGTTTGGAGCGGGCTGATAGCGGTGTGGTGGAAATCGCCGGGCAATCCTTTGAGACACTCAGTGAAGATCAACTGGCTGTGTTTCGCGGAAGGCATATCGGGATCGTCTTCCAGTCCTTCCATCTGATCGCCAATATGACGGCCCTTGAGAATGTTGCCGTACCACTGGAACTGGCCGGTGTGCCAGACGCTTTTGACCGGGCGCGCAGTGAGTTGGAAAGTGTTGGACTTGGAGAGCGTGTCACCCATTACCCGTCTGAATTGTCAGGCGGGGAGCAGCAGCGCGTGGCCATCGCCAGAGCGCTTGCCCCCAGACCAGCCATTTTGATCGCTGATGAGCCAACCGGCAATCTGGACGATGAAACAGGTCAGGAAATTACCAATCTGATGTTCAAAATTCAGAAAGAGCGCGGCATGACACTTGTGCTGGTGACCCATGATGGCGGTCTTGCGAATGCGTGTGAGCGCGTTGTTGCCATTCGTTCCGGTGAGATTTTTGAAGATCGCGCAGCGGGCGACACGCTGCTGCAAAGCGCATGAGTGCGCCCGCGATGTCTCAACCGATTGCTGGTTCCCGCCGTGCAGGCCTGTCTTTGCGCTTTGCCTTGCGGGAATTGCGCGGTGGCCTGAAGGGTTTTTACATTTTCCTGGCCTGTCTGGCACTCGGTGTGACGGCTATTGCCGGTGTTGGCTCTGTGTCACGCTCGCTCAGCGAAGGCATCTCGCAGGGTGGTAACACCATTCTGGGTGGTGACATTTCCTTTGAGCTTGTGCACCGCGAAGCCGTTGCCGAAGAACTGGCCTATATCGAGGCTCTGGGCGAGGTGTCCCAGATTGCAACCACGCGTGCCATGGCGCGGCGTTCAGACGGGGCTGATCAGACCCTTGTTGAGCTGAAGGCGGTTGATGGATTGTATCCTCTGACCGGGACGGTTGAAACAACCTCTGGTGCTGATTTTTCCAGCCTGTTGGCGCCGCAATCAACAGCTGATGGCCAATGGGGCGCGTTGGCCGCTCCTGAATTGCTGGCACGGCTTGATCTGGTTGTGGGTGACACGCTGCAAATCGGTGATCTGACAGTTCTCATTACAGATACTTTGACGCTGGAACCGGATCGGTTGTCCACCGGGTTTGGTTTCGGGCCGCGATTGATGCTCTCGGAGCCTGCGCTGCGGGACAGTGGATTGATTCAACCCGGAAGTCTGATGGACTGGGTTTATCGGGTGAATTTGCCTGCAAATGGCAATTCCGATGCTGATCTGAAACGCATTGAGACCGATGCCGAAGAGAAATTTCCTCTGGCGGGTTGGGATATTGACACGCGCAATAATGCTTCTCCGGGTCTGCGCCGCAATATTGAGCGCTTTGCCCAGTTCCTGACATTGGTCGGGCTGACGGCGCTGGTTGTAGGCGGCGTTGGTATTGCCAATGCTGTACGCGCCTATCTGGACACCAAGCAGAAAGTTATTGCGACCTTCAAATCTGTGGGCGCATCAGGCGGGTTTGTGTTCCGCATCTATCTATTTCAGATCATGGTGCTGGCTATTATTGGCATCGCCATAGGTCTGGTGGCCGGGGCTGCCATACCTTTTTTAGCCAGCGGGTTTTTACGCAATGTGCTGCCGGTGGAAACTGCCATGGGCATCTATCCGCAGGAACTGGCGCTGGCGGTTTTGTATGGTGTTCTGACAACGCTTGTTTTCGCCCTTTGGCCGCTTGGAAAAATCCAGGATATCTCGCCGACAGCCTTGTTCCGTGATGGCGCAGACGCCGGGTCCCGACTGCCGGGCTGGCCATACCTGATTGCCTTTCTGGCATCGGCTGTAGCACTGGGCAGTGCAGCCATTTTTCTGTCCTATGATTCCTTTATTGCAAGCGTGTTTGTGGGGGCCTGTGCGGGTGCGTTTATTTTGCTGCGCGTGGTTGCCGAGATCATCATGGCTGTGGCCAAACGTGTGCCGCGCCCGAAATCCACACCGTGGCGGCTGGCCATTGGCAATCTGCATCGCAAGGGTGCGTTGACACCAAGTGTGGTTCTATCACTGGGTCTGGGACTTGCGCTTCTGGTTTGTCTGACGCTGATCGACAGCAATTTGCGACGGCAACTCAGCTCTACAATTGCGGAGCAGGCGCCAAGCTTTTTCTTTGTGGATATTCAGAACAATGATCTGGAAACCTTCAAGGAAGGCGTTCGCGCCGTCGCGCCAACAGGCGATGTGCAAAGTGTGCCGATGCTGCGTGGACGGATGATGTCTCTGGCTGGTGTTCCGGTGTCGGAAATTGAACCACCCCCTGGGTCTGCCTGGGCACTTCGGGGCGATCGCGGGATCACCTATTCTGCCACTATACCGGACAATTCCAAGCTGACGGAGGGTGAATGGTGGCCCGCTGATTATCAGGGCAAGCCATTGGTCTCCTACGATTCAGAACTGGCCGGTGAATTTGGCCTCAAGATCGGCGACGAAGTGTCCGTCAATGTACTTGGCCGCGAAATCACGGCCGAGATTGCCAATCTGCGTGAAGTGGAATGGGAAACGCTGGCGATCAATTTTGTGCTGGTGTTTTCGCCCAACACATTTGCCGGTGCGCCGCATACGCATCTGGCCACACTGACCTATCCGGAAGGCTCGACCGAAGACGCCGAGTTTGCCGTGCTAAAATCCATCACATCGGCCTTTCCGGCAGTGACGAGTGTGCGGGTGAAGGATGCGCTGGATCAGGCGAACCAGGTGATCGGCCAGTTGGCGCTGGCTGTGCGCGTGGCAGCCAGCATTGCGCTGGTGGCCAGTATTCTGGTGCTGGGTGGTGCTCTGGCAGCAGGCCAGCGCCACCGGGTCTATGATGCGGTTATTTTGAAAACACTGGGTGCCACGCGGCGACAGCTGATTCAGGCCTTTGGCCTTGAATATCTGCTGCTGGGCACGGTTACAGCGGTGTTTGGTCTGATTGCCGGTTCAGTGGCATCATGGTTTGTGCTGGAGCGCATCATGGGCGCTGATTTTACTTTCCTGCCTTCGGTGGCATTCTCTGCCCTGTTGACCGCCCTTGTGTTGACGGTGGGCTTTGGCCTGGCAGGCACATGGCGGCTGCTTGGTCAGAAAGCTGCACCGGTGTTGCGTGAATTGTAGCGCTCTATCGCCAGCTTTGCGCCCTCGGTAACAGGCTCGATAATCGGCACATCAATCGCCTGTTCAATGGTCTTGGCGGCGATGGCAAGCGGCCCGCCTCCAATCAGGAGGGCCTGCGCACCATCACGCTGAATGCAGTTGCGGGCAACCTCCAGAAGCAATTGGGTCATGTTGTTCGGGTCGCTCATGGTTTGCATCGGTTCGCCATCTGTAATGCGTATTGATGCCAGTTCACTCCCGTAGCCGTAATGTGTGGCTGTGCGTTCTATCGAGCTGTGTAGTGCAGGTGTTGTGGTGATGATGGAGAAACGTCGACCGTTTGCGGCGGCTGCACGCATGCCCGCCTCTGCAATACCTGTAACCGGTATGCTCACGAGCTGCCGTAACTCCGCCAATCCTGGATCACCAAAACCGGAAATCAAAATTCCACCGACGCCATGCCGCGCCAGGTTTTCGCCAATGGTGACGATCTGATTGGCAGCGCTTGCAAGCGCTGGCTCATCGGTGACAATGGAAGGGCCAAGCAGCATCGTGTGCCCTTCAAATGATGGTTGATGGGGGTAGATGCCGTTCGCGATTCCAGTCATGAAATCGGTTGTGCGCTTGTTGGTATTGGGGTTGAGAAGGGCAATTTTAGGCGGCATGGCGTCCATCCGCTTCTTGCCTGATGCAGGCGACGAACTGGTCGACTCCTGATTTTTCAAGCACTGGAACTGCGGCAGCGCAGTCCGTTGTGGCAAGGGGGCATCTTGGCGCAAAGGCGCAGCCTTGCGGCATGGCTGCAAGGTCAGGTGGCATGCCAGCGATACAGTTAATGGTCTCGCCGCGTCTGGCACCAATCACAGTCGATGTCAGCAGACCATTGGTATAGGGATGATGGGGTGTTTTCAGCACATCGCTGGCTGTGCCCGTCTCGACAATTCGCCCGGCATACATCACCGCAATCCGATCCGAGATTTCAGCGGCCACGCCAACATCATGGGTGACGAAGATGGTCGCCATGCCCAGTTCACGCTGCAATTCGCGCAGCAACAGAATGACCTGAATCTGGACGGTTGCATCCAGCGCTGTTGTCGGCTCATCCGCGAGCAAAAGTTTTGGCGATGTGGACAGGGCAAGGGCGATCATGGCGCGCTGGCGCATGCCGCCGGATAATTCGTGGGGATAATTGTCGATGCGCGATTTTGCATCCGGGATTTTAACCAGATCGAGCATTTCAAGGGCCCGCGCCCGTGCCTTCGCTTTGCTGGTTGCACCGTGCCGCATGACAGTTTCTGTGATTTGCTGGCCGATGGTGAAAACCGGGTCAAGGGCTGTGGCAGGTTCCTGAAAAATCATCGAGACCTCACCACCGCGATAGTTGGATAGTTCCCTTTTGGTGAGTGACAGAACGTTGCGCCCATCCAGGGTGATGGCGCCGGAAATCTGTGTTTTGCGAGGCGGGAGGATGCCAAGCAAGGCACGCAAGGTTACGCTTTTGCCACTCCCGGATTCACCGATGACGCCCAGAACCTGACCGCGTTGCAGTTCCAAATTGATGCCATTGACAGCGGCAATTGTTCCTTTTTCGCTTCGGAACCTGACGGTCAGGTCCTCGACTTTGAGAAGGGGGGCGCTCATGAGGATTGCCCCGCAAGTGAGTGTCCTGATTTTGGGTCTGCCATGTGGCAGCGCACTACCTCGGCACCAACCGGATCGTGTGCCGGTGCGTTGGCTGTGCAGACGGCCTCTGAACGTGGACAACGTGGTGCAAACCGGCATCCTTCGGGCAGATCAATCGGGCTGGGTGGATCTCCGACAATGGGGGCTTCATGGGTGCGCTTCTCTGGGTCGGTGCTTGGCATCGAGGCCAGTAGAGCCTTTGTGTAGGGATGGCGCGGATTTTCATAGATGCGATCAACCGAACCGGATTCCACCACTTCACCCAGATACATGACGATCAGGGTATCAGCGATGTAACGCACAACGTTCAAATCATGGGAAATAAATATGAAGCTCAAGTCAAGTTTAGCTTTTAGCTCATTCAGCAGATTCAGAACCTGAGCCTCGACCGACTTGTCGAGCGCCGACACAGCTTCGTCGAAAATAACGATCTTCGGCTTCAGCGCCAGAGCTCTGGCAATGTTGACGCGTTGCCTCTGTCCGCCAGATAATTCGTGCGGATAGCGCCCTGCATACAAGCCAGGCTCAAGGCCGACCTGAGTCAGAAGTTCATGTGCGTCTCTGCGGGCACTCTCCTTATCGACGCCATGAATGAGTGGCCCGAAAATGATGGATTGTTCGATTGTCAGGCGCGGGTTCAGGGAAGCGGAACTGTCCTGAAATACCATCTGGACCTGCCGTCGATAGGCTTTCAGACCAGCACGGGTTTGCAGGATTTGTGAACCGTCCAGCAAGACATCTCCGGCATCCGGCTCGATCAGTTGCAGCAGAAGGCGGGCCAATGTGGATTTACCGCAACCCGATTCACCGACAATGCCAAGCGTCGTTCCCGGTTGAAGCTGGAAGGATACATCAGACACTGCGTGGACTTTTTTTGCGGCACTGCCGGGCAGTCCGCCACGCACGGTAAATGTCTTTTCCAGGCCGATGGCCTCCAACGCCGGTTCAATTCTGGTTTTCTCTGCAGGTTTCATGACACCTCCATGGCGCTGCGCAGGCCGTCAGAGAGCATGTTGAAGGACAGCGAGACAATGAAGATGAACACGCCCGGCAAGGCGGCGATAAGGGGTTGGCTGTAGATGGCAGCGCGCAATGTGTTGAGCATCAGGCCCCATTCAGCCGTTGGCGGTTTTGCGCCCAACCCGATAAATGACAGGCCTGCAGCCATGATGATGGCGACAGACAGAAGGCTGGTCGCATAGACCAGAACCGGTCCCAGAATATTGCCAAGCACATGAACCCGGATAATGGTTAGATTGCCCGCGCCGCTGGCACGGGCCGCTTCGACAAAATCCAGCCCGCGTACCTGTGTGGTGGCACTTTCGGTGATGCGGATCATGGGTGGCACCAGAACAATGGTCAGAGCCACGAGCGCATTTCCAACGCCTGCGCCAAGAGCACCGGCAATGGCAACGGCCAGCAGCCCCGAGGGGAAGGCGAACAGAACGTCAGCAGTGCGCATGATGATCGCGTTGACGCGTCCACCGACAAAGCCCGCAAGAGTGCCGAGAGAGCCACCGATCAGCAATGCCAGAAAGACCGGCACAAAGCCCATTATGAGGGAGGTGCGTCCGCCATAAAGAAGACGTGTCAGCATGTCTCGTCCCAGCTCATCGGTGCCAAGAATATGTCCTTCGGTTCCGACCGGTTTAAGACGTTTGATCACACTGCCAATCGCCGGGTCGTAGCTCGTCAGCAGGGGCGCCGCGAAAGATGCGCAGATGATGAGGATCAGCGAGATGAGGCAGATCATCGACACCTTGTCTTTGCGAAGGCGTCGCCAGACGGACTGCCAGTAACCCACGGAGCGTGGCATGACGGTCACCGGCAGTGAAGAAATTGACGTGGCGGCTGCTTGAGGCCCCCCAGAGTTGGCGATGCTCATATGCGCTTAATCCTTGGATCGAACAGCGGCTGGAGAATATCCACCACAAGGTTCATGGCGACAAAGAAGAGCGCGAGAACCAGAATGGTTCCCTGAAGCAGCGGAATGTCGCGGGTGAGAATGGCGCTGTTCAGCAGCAGACCGGTGCCCGGCCAGGAAAATACTGTTTCAACCAGAATTGACCCGGCCATCAGATAGCCCATCTGCACACCGATGACAGCCAGGGCTGTCGGAGCTGAATTCTTGACCACGTGCCAGAAAATCTGAACTTCCGTCAGGCCCTTGGCGCGCAATGCGGTGACAAAATCGCGTGCCAGGGTTTCCGCAACCAGGGCGCGGACAGAGCGTGTGACGATGCCAGCTGGCATGGCGGCCAGAGTAACTGCAGGCAGGATCATGAAGCGCAGGCGCTCCAGAATTCCTGCATCCGGATTTGTTCCAGCCCCCATGGCTGGCAGGGCGTTGAGTTGGACCGAGAAAATGACGACAAGGACGATGCCAAGCCAATAATGGGGAATTGAAACCCCGGATATGGCAAAGGCGGAAGCGACCTTATCGACGGGCGACCCGATTGTGTAGCCTGCAAGCATGCCAAGCGAGAGACCGACAATCAGCGCCATCAGCGACGCCAGAAATGCCAGACTCAGAGAATAGCCGATTGCATTGGATATTTCTGACAGAACCGGGCGTCCGGTGGCAATGGATTTGCCAAAATCGCCGGTCACGACATTGCCAAGCCAGATGAAGTATTGGACGACCAATGGGCGATCAAGGCCGTATTGGGCCTTGACTGCGTCGACGGTCTCCTGGCTGGCATCCGCAGGCAGCACGACCGCCAGCGGATCACCAGGAGCAAGCTGAACCAGTGAGAAGCAGATGACACTGACTGCCAGGGCCACTGGGACCGCATGTAGCAGACGTTTCAGTATGTAACCCAGCATCGTCTTACTCCTATAGGGCCTGTATTATTCCTCGACGCTAACCGGGGTCAGATCCTGGAACCAGTTCTGGGCTGGAATGAAGCCCTTTACCTTCGCGGAAATTGCACGCGGCTGAACATCGTGAGCCACGAACAAGAAGAGCGCGTTATCGACATAATGTTCATGCAGCGACTGGATGGCTTCCAACTGGATGGACGTATCGAATTCACTGCGGATTTGGTCGATGAGAGCGTCTGCTTCTGCACTTTCATAATAGCCCCAATTGGTTCCTTTAGGGGACACCAGACGACTGTCGATGTGGCGCATCAGTGAGGTGAACGGATCCTGTGAGAAATAGGAGCTGTTGGTCGACATGGCACCATTTGTGGTCGGGTCCTTGGCACCTGCACGCCAATTGGAAATGAGTGCATTCCAGTCCCGTACATCGAACTCCACATTGATGCCGATCTCAGCCAGATTCTGCTGGATGTATTCGTTCATCAATATGGGCTGCATCTGTCCGCCACCGGAAGGGGAGATGATGGCTTTTACGGAGATCGGATTTTCCTTGGAAATACCGGCCTCTGCCATCAAAGCCTTGGCGGCTTCCACGTCATAGCCAACCTTGAATTCAGGTTCGCCAAACCAGTCGCTGGTGGGGGGAACCATGCCTTGTGCAGGCAGCATCATACCACCCAACAAAGACTTCATGCCTTCGCGGTCAATGGCCAGGTTTGCGGCTTTGCGGACGCGCTCATCGGTCCATGGAGATCCTTCCAGCATGGAGAAATGCCAAGGCCAGACATGGGGATAGACGTTGGAGACGATTTCAAAGCCAGCAGCTTCCAGAGATGCCATTGCATCTGCGGGGGGGGCTTCAATCCAGTCAACCTGACCGGACCGCAATGCGGCAACGCGGGCAGAGGCATCTGGCACAGGAAGCAGCACCAGTTCATCCAGTTCCGGCACGCGCTCCGGGTCCCAGTAGGCGTCGTTCTTGGTCAGGACAGCGCGTTCGCGCGGGACATATTCGCTAACTTTGAAAGGCCCGGTCCCCGCTGGTGCATTTAAAAATGCATCCCATGAACCAGCCGCTTCCCAGGCGGCGGGGGAGGACATAACGATCCAGGCAATCTGATAGGGGATCAGCGCATCTGGCGCGCTGGTGGTGATCTCAACGGTCATGTCGTCGATTTTGGTGTATCCGGTCACAGTCGGGATACGGCCGCGGCCCTGTCCAGACTGCTTTTCATCATAATGTGGTGCCGATTCGTCTTTGATCTTGTCGAAGTTGAAGATCACGGCGTCGGCATTGAAGGGGGACCCATCATGGAAGGTCACACCTTCGCGCAGTTTGAACGTCCATTTGGTCTTGTCGTCCGGGTTGACCGACCATTCGCTGGCAAGGCCAGGCACGAGTGTTACCGGTTTGTCTGCTGATGACAGATCATAATTGATCAGCGCTTCAAAGACTGTATAGCCCATGAACCGCATGCCTTCGGCACCCTGATCTGTCTGTCCGTTTGGAAGAGGAATGTCAGAGGCGGTTAAGGCAACGCGCAGTGTTCCCTCTGCCATTGCACCATGGGCCATTACCAGGCCCAAGGCTGTTGCGCAGGCCAGATGTTTTGCCGGACGCAATACTTGCCATGAAGACAGTTTGCGCGCCGTGTGTCCAAGCGCTGCAAGAGCACCTGATTTGAAGTCATATCCTGTGGGCATTTTGAGCTTCCTTTTGATCAGTTTTCACGAATTCTCTTCCATAAATTACATGAAAAAGAATTTTCACAAAAGAAACAAGAGAAAAATTTGCTTCACGCATTAATAAATTGATGTCGCCTAAGCATTGGGCAAAAACAGTGGCAAATGCGCATTTAATGAACAGGTTTTGCCTATAATTCATCCAGCGCGTCGTGCAGCATTTCAATGCTGGACAGGCGTTTACGCGCGGCTGAGCCACCAAGTTGGACAACGCGTGTGGCTATGAAGTGGATGACAGCCATCACCGATACATGTCCGAACAGGGGGCCGGGGGCTGCTGTCTGGCATTTGAAATGCCAGCGGAATTGTCGTTGCCGTTCTGCTGCTTCGTCGCTGATATAGGCGATCTTTGCACCCGTGCGCGCAATCAGGTCCAGCAATGTGTCGGACTGGCGAATACGTCTGGGCATTCCGATAAAGACCACGCAATGGTCTTTATCCATGGCAGCTATATGTTCAGCCAGCGTCTGGCCGGACCTTGGCAAGACGGAGATATTGTCAACAACCTGAAAAATCTGCCAGTGGAAATAGGTGGCAAATGAATGGCTTGTTCTGAACCCAATTACCCAGACCTTTTTGGCTTTGATGATTTCAGTCGCAAGTTCATCGACTTCCGCTGAACTGATGCCGGCCACGGTGTTCTGCAAATTCTGCTGAGCCTGCTCGAACTGGACGCGCAAATTTTCATCGGGTGTGGTTTCGGTGGAAGTGACCATCAGCAAGGCCGCACCGGTCTTCTGTTCAGCCCGTACTTCCCGGCGTGCCTCATCATAATTGGCGTAGCCGAGTTTGCGAATGAAACGCGTTACGGTGGCATTGGAAACATTTGCAAGGTTTGCCAGCTCCGAAGCTGTGTAGCTGGCGATTTCACCGGGGAAATTCAGTAGGAAATCTGCCAGCCTGCGTTCCGTAGGATGAAAATTGGGAAGCTGCGTGCGGGTCTTTTGAAGGAAGGAGGGTGCGTTTGGTTTTTTCATGCTGCCATGAAAAAGATTTTTCTCCAAAATGCAAGTTATTGCATCAGTTCGCCATCTGGCGTCACCTCTTCCTGGGGAAGCTCGGGTTCCAGTTCAAACCGGAACCCGGTGCCCTGATCAGATAAAGGCTGCGTCGTTGGGCTGGCTTTCAACCAGAGCCGTTTTCAACTTTTCCAGAGCGCGACACTCGATCTGGCGGACGCGTTCCTTGGAAATACCAAGTGAATTTCCAAGTGATTCAAGCGTTGCGCCTTCTTCGCTGAGACGGCGCTCGCGGACGATACGCAATTCACGCTCTGACAATACGGTCATGGCGGATTTCAGCCATGAGGAGCGGCGTTCCCGGTCCATGGCCTCAGGAACAGTTACGCCCTGGTTTGGCGTTTCATCGACCAGAAAATCCTGACGATCGGCGCTTTCGCCATCGCTTTCAGTGAGCGGTGCGTTCAAGGACATATCGGGCCCGGACAGGCGGGAATTCATATTGGCAACATCCTTCACCGACACGCCAATTGCACTGGCGATCTCAGTGAAAGTCTCGTGGGTCGGAACGCCACCATTGGCCTGTGTCAGTTTTGCGCGCAGCCGCCGCAGATTGAAAAACAGGGATTTTTGAGCAGAGCTGGTTCCGCCCCGCACAATAGACCAGTTGCGCAGGATATGATCCTGAATGGACGCTCTGATCCACCATGTTGCATATGTTGAAAAACGTACTTCGCGCGCCGGGTCGAACCGTGCAGCCGCTTCCAGTAGCCCGACATGGCCTTCCTGGATGAGATCGCTCATGGACAGACCAAAATAGCGAAACTTACCGGCGACGGAGATTACCAGCCGCATATGGGCGGATGTGAGTTTGTGCAAAGCTTCCTGGTCGCCCGCTTCTTTCCAGCGAACGGCCAATTGGTGTTCTTCATCCCGTTCAAGATACGGCGCTTTCATTGCGCTTCGCACGAACTTTCTGCGTGCTGCATGATCGTCGCTCATAGGACACTCCACTACCGGTTCTTTGTCTTATTTACGCACAAAGTTCGAAACTGGATCACGTATGAGTCAATTGGGCACACGAAAAAGGCCAGCGCAAAAAATCCGGGGTACATAAACCCGGAGCACAAAAAAACCGGGGCTGGATAACAGCCCCGGTTCAAATTGTTTTGTTGGTGCGTGCCAGAGAATGGCAACACCGAAGCGTATTGCCTATGCAGCAGCAACTGCGCTGGGTTCCGCCGTTGTTGTTTCTTCGGCAGCATCTTCTTCCGTGGTTTTTGGTCCACGGCGCGGGCTTTTTGCCAGATGCGATTCAATGAGACGGACGGACTCGGTTTCAGTCTGCTTGTTTACCGCAGACAATTCGCGGGACATGCGTTCCAAAGCTGCTTCGTACAATTGACGCTCACTATAGGACTGCTCCGGTTGATTTTCGGACCGGAACAGGTCACGCACGACTTCGGAAATTGAAATCAGATCGCCTGAATTGATTTTCGCTTCATATTCCTGTGCGCGACGGCTCCACATGGTCCGCTTGATGCGGGCGCGGCCTTCAACGGTCTTCAATGCTTTGGCGACGGTCGCTTCGTCTGCCAATTTACGCATGCCTACACTGTCGATTTTCGCAACTGGAACACGCAAGGTCATCTTGTCATTGAGAAAATCAATAACAATGAGTTCCAGTTCCATGCCAGCGATTTCCTGCTTCTCGATAGCGGTAATCTGGCCGACACCATGGGCCGGGTAGACAATGTACTCGCTTACTTTGAAGCCGTGACGCTGTGTTGTTTTCTTGACTGCCATACGCTTTCTACTCCTCTGTCCGGTCACTGATCAGTTCCGTCAGACCGGACGGTTTTATGCACACTGGAAAAAGACAGATGAAACTCTGCCTTATCTTCTGGTGCTATGCCTGCTTGTTAGATGGTTCGTTTGAGGATTGACGGTGTTCCGATGTTCGTATTGTTCACGGTATCCGCACAAATGACATCATCACTCCCGATGATTGCACTGTCAGACTTTTTGTAATTTTCCGTCAACCAAATCATAATATCGAAAGGTCCCTAAAACCCGCGTGACCGCGATTAAGACCAACTTTACACTCCGTCATTCTTCAAGAGATGATCCGTTTGTGGACCCTCTCGCATGATTGACAGGCGCAAGGCTGGTTTCAAACTCAAATCGTGCATTCCAAACTGACCAAGAATCTGCCCAATGGAAAGCATCCTGAGACACTTCGCCGTCGGAAGATTCGAAAATCGACCTGAGACCTACTCGATAAAATTTGATGTCAATCTTTATATAGCAAAAAAAACCGGAAAAATCAACGATTTCTGGCACTGCACAAATTAAGGGTAAATATTGCTGACATATTCGCTGCCGATTTCCGGCAATTAGATCGGTCAGCAGTCAATTATTTCGCGGATGCGAAAAAGATGGATCAGTCGCCCTCGCCGGGTGCTTCCGAGAAATACTTTTCAAACTTGCCTTCTTCGCCATCAAATTTCTTGGCGTCTTCGGGCGATTCACGTTTGATTGTAATATTTGGCCATTTGTCGGCGTATTCCGTGTTGATCCGCAGCCAATTTTCCAGACCGGGTTCTGTGTCCGGTTTGATGGCCTCCGCCGGGCATTCAGGCTCGCAAACACCGCAGTCAATACATTCGTCTGGATGAATCACGAGCATGTTTTCACCCTCGTAGAAACAGTCTACGGGACAGACTTCAACACAATCCATGTATTTGCACTTAATGCAATTGTCGTTGACGATGTAGGTCAAGTGTCGGCTCCTGAGGCGGGCATTCTGAATTTCCAATTTTGCTATCCGGTTTTCCGGCAAAGCTCAAGCAAAAGCAATGCGGCTAATGGCCGGAATTTAGTCATCTGTTCCTTTCAGGCGGATCAGATCGCGTCGGGCGCGCTTATCGGGTCGTTTTTCTGGGGCCGGCGCCCGCCCTTTTGTCGCGCGTTCCTCTGTTGTCAGTGGAACGGGTGGCGGCGTCAAATCCTCATAGAGCGTCACGGCTTCCACTGCCGGTCCGCGCCGTGCGCCAGCACTGACAAATTTCAGGACTTTGACCTGCCGCGCTAACGTTACCGTCAACACATCATCCGTTTTCAACGCGTGGCTGGGGGAGGAAACACGCTCATTATTGACGCGAACCTTCCCACCCTTCACCAGTTTTTGTGCAAGGCTACGGGTTTTGACGGTCCTGGTGAACCAAAGCCATTTATCGAGCCGCTGACGGGCATCATCCCCCATAAAGACCGCACCCTAATTCTTTTTGATCAGATCCTGTTTCAGAGCTGCCAGCGCTGCAAATGGGGAGTCGGGATCAATTTTCTTTTCCGGTCTTGGTGGCCGGTTGCCCTGTGCGCCCTTGTTTTTGGCATTGCGATCCTGATCGCGTTTGCCAGGCGGACGTTTGCCCTTGCTCTGCTTCTCGCCCTTATTGTTACCGGGCTTCTGATTCTGGTTGCGTTTGTTATCGCGTCTGCCGCCAGCCCGGTCATTGTGAAAGCGCGGCTTTGGCCGCCAGACTTCAATAAAGGCTTCTTCTTCTGCAACGGTTTCAAGGGGTGCTTCAGAAAGCGCTTCTGGGGCTGCTTCAACACTCGGTTCCGGAGTTGCATCTGCAACTGCAAGCTCTTGCGTAGATGGTGTCTCCGCTTGCGCAACGTCTTCGGCGGGCGCTGGGTCCTCTTTTGGTGGTTCTGCAGGAGCCGATTCAACCGAGCCTGGATCAATCGGAGCCGGCTCAACCGAGATTGGCTCTGCTGAAGCTGTTTCAGTCTCTACTGCAGGGCTTTCCGAAACAGCATCCGATGCCATCTCTTCTGGTGCAGTTTCTTGTGCAGCCTCTTCGGTAGGTTTGGGCTCAACCGGTTTTTCGACCGGCTTGCGCTCCATGCGATAGCCAAGAGATTTCAGAACCTCATTGAAGTCTTCACCGGCACAGCCCAACAGGGATGTCATATCAACAGTAATGGTAAATCCGGGTCCATCGACAGCGCCTTGCGGCTTTACGCTCTCACCGCCGGGTTTCCACGCCATTAATGGCCGGATGAGATCTGCAAGCCGTTCCAGAATATCGATCCGTACGGCACGCTTGCCGCATATCTTGAAGCCGACCATCTGATAGATTTCTGCCTGAAAGGCGGGATCGACGGGAACCGATGTGCGTCCGGCCGCAGACATGGCAGGAATTTCTTCCCGGCCTGGCAGTTCAGCTTCACCTTTGTAAAGCGCAAACAGATCCACCAGCAATTTGCTGGGAGCGGGCTTCAGCAATTGCGGAACGAAAATATGGAATGCACCAAACCGCACACCCAATTGCCGCAGCCCGGCACGGGTTTCCTGATCCAGCGCCTTTACGTCATCAGCAATATCGGCACGTGGCATGACACCATTGTTTTCCGACAGACGAAAAGCCATGCCGCGTGCAATGCCTGACAGGTTTTCAGCGTCTTTCAAATCAAACAGCGGTTTCAGCAATGTCTTGATGTGCGTATCCAGCCACAGATCAAGCCGCGCCTGGATCTGGTCACGTGGTGCGCCATTCAATTGTTCATCTGCCAGCAGCAATGTGCGGGGCTGCAGCATTTGTTCGGCGGCCAGTGCGCGGGCGATCACCTCGCCGCGCCAACGGATAGATCCGTCAGCGGCCAGAGTGAAATCCTCGTTCGGACTTATGGAAGCCTTGCTTGCCTTCTTGGCAATTGCGTCTGCCAGTGTTTTGTCCGCTGCTGCACGAACCGCCTTTGCATCAACACCTTCGGCTGATGGATCAGGCTGGAAACGGAAGCCGGATAATTGGCCAACATGGTGGCCTTCAACCAGTACATCTCCGGTTGCTGTAATCTCTGCATCAAGCATAGTCTTCTCTTTCAATTGCCGCATCAGCACACTTGTGCGGCGGTCGACAAATCGTTGGGTCAACTGATCATGAAGGGCGTCTGACAGACGGTCTTCAACAGCGCGGGTTGCTTCCTGCCAGGTCCAGGCATCTTCCAGCCAGTCGGCCCTGTTGGCTACAAAGGTCCAAGTACGAATTTCTGCAATCCGTCCGGCCAGAGTGTCAATATCACCGACGGGTTTATCTGCCCGTTCTACCTGTTTACCAAACCAGTTTTCGTCTATTTTGCCATCCTTGGCGATAAAACGGAAAATATGATTGATCAGATCTGAATGCTGGGCCGGTGAGACGTTCTGAAAATCAGGAATGCGGCAGGCATTCCATAACAGCTCAACCCGGTCCGAACTGGTCACCAGATCGGTGATTTCGGGATCGCGTGATAACCGGTCCAAAGCTTCCCAGTCATCCGATGGCGGTGCGCGGGTCAGGCCCGGCATATCCGGGGTGACCTCCAGACTTCTGCGCAAATCGTCAATGGTTGAGAAATCCAGCGCGCGGTTGCGCCACTGCAGGATTTTTACGGGCTGAAAGCGGTGGTTTTCAATCGCTCTCACCATTTCTTCGTCCAGGGGCTGGACAGCATGAGAGACGCCAAAGGTTCCGTCGCGCAAATGCCGCCCGGCGCGCCCGGCAATCTGGCCAATTTCAGCTGCATTCAATTTGCGGAACTGAAACCCGTCATATTTGCTGTCAGCTGCAAAGGCGACATGGTCGACATCCAGATTGAGCCCCATGCCAATGGCATCCGTGGCAATGAGAAAATCCACATCACCGTTTTGATAAAGCTCCACCTGCTTGTTGCGTGTGCGTGGGCTGAGCGAACCAAGAACGACCGCCGCGCCACCACGCTGGCGGCGGATCAGTTCGGCGATGGCATAAACTTCATTGGCAGAAAAGGTGACAATGGCAGAGCGGGTCGGCAGTCGTGTCAGTTTTTTCGATCCGGTATAGGCCAGCACCGACATGCGCGGCCGGGTAACGACATTCACGCCCGGCAGAAGTTTTTCAATAATGGGGCGCATGGTTTCAGCGCCCAGCAGCAGGGTTTCCTGAGTGCCGCGCAGATTAAGCAACCGGTCGGTAAAGATGTGGCCCCGATCCAGATCGGACGCCAATTGAATTTCATCAATGGCAGCGAAGGCGCATTGGGTGTAATTGGGCAACGCTTCTACGGTACAGACGAAATACCGTGCCGCTTTGGGCATGATTTTTTCTTCGCCAGTGACCAGTGCAACATTTTCTTCGCCAGCGCGCATGACCAGCTTGGTGTAAACCTCGCGGGCAAGCAGGCGCAGGGGCAGCCCGATAATACCGCTCTCATGGCCCAGCATACGCTCGATGGCGAGATAGGTTTTCCCGGTGTTGGTGGGACCAAGGACCGCAGTCACATTTCGGTTTTTCAGACGTGTCGGTGCTTCTGGCTGTAACGAAGCGTTCAGTTGGGAACCATTTTGAGTGGAACCGCCGGGGAGGGCATCAAACAGGGCCAATGAGGTGCCACTTTCTTTCATGCGGGACAAACGCACAATTCTTTAAAGCAAGCTCTGCGCGTTCAGCCGGATTGTAATGTCGAAGCTGCATTAATCTGCAGCATCGGGCGGGTTGATAGCACTCACAAGGCACGTTTGCTAGTCAGAGTCTTGAAGTACGGCGAATTGATGCAGGCTGCTGGTACGATTTGATCGGCTAATGCCTGTTATTCGCTGGCCCGCCAGACATTTGTCGGCTGTCCATTAAGAAAGGGAACCATAGCGGAACAAACCGTGCCCGAATCGCTGATTCTATTGTGTTCATCCTTTGTTCACCACAACTGATTGTGGGTTGGAGCCGGACGGGCCACAAGTGCCTTGTATGGAGGGCTGGATTAAAGAGGTTTGGTCTGCCTTCTGTTTAGGAATCTGTTTCAATATGGAACATAGGACCCAGTCTGCAATCCGCCTGGAGCCATATGGTTCTGGCTTTTGTTAAGAAATGGATCGGATGGAGAACAGATTGGCGACGAATCACTGACACCAACTGGTTGCTTTTTTGTTCTCACTACATAGTGGGTGTTCATGTTTCTGCCTTGCATCATCTAGAGGCGCATTGAGGGCGCGCTGCGGATTGGGGCACGCTCAAGCCCGGATGTGTTAACGAAATCGTTTCAAAATGGAACGGAACATCGGCGCCTGTTTTTCGAGTGGCTCTGCACACTCAAAATCTGTAAAAGCGCAGCTATTGGATTTCCATGTCATTGCGTGTCCTCACAAAGCGCAAGAGAATCGATCCCTTCCTAAGGAAAACCTTGACGCGTGGCTGCATTCTGCCTTATGACCGCTGCGAATTACCTCCCTACGCGTTCGGGTATACGGTGCAGGGGCCTTACGTCAGGCTCCATATTGGTGGTTTCCAATGAACCTTTGCCCGCGTCGGTTTCATTCGAACCGGATTTGACCATATAGGGTGGATCGTCGTTTAAAATGTTTCGAAAGGTTTGTGCCATGGCACGACGCTGCGAATTGACCGGTAAAGCGGTCCTGACAGGAAATAATGTAAGCCACGCGAAGAATCGTTCGCGCCGGCGCTTTTTGCCGAATCTGTGCGATGTGTCTTTGACAAGTGAAACGCTTGGCCAACAGATCAAATTGCGCGTTTCAGCAGCCGCACTGCGCACGGTCGAACACCGTGGTGGTCTGGATGCGTTTCTGGCCAAAGCAAAGGATGAAGAATTGTCATCCGAGGCTTTGCGGGTCAAGAAACTGGTCGCCAAGAAACAGCTTGCTGCCGCTTAATTCGGTTAGATAATTCCATTTGGGGTTATTGTTAGTTTGACAGACGCGCTTCATCTTCTGATGCAGCGCGTTTTCTGTTGTTGTCTATTTAGCGAGAGCACTGCCATGTCCGCATCATCCATCATGTCTTCCAAACTTCCTTTAGCCATTGTTGCGATGGTTTGTGTTGTTCTTGCCTCAAACTATCTGGTGCAGTTTCCGGTCGGTTTTGTGGTGGCTGGGTTCAACATGGCGGATTTGTTCACCTGGGGTGCCTTTACCTATCCAATTGCGTTTCTGGTGACTGATATTACCAATCGCCGGTATGGGCCGAACAGGGCACGTATTGTGGTGCTTGCCGGTTTTGCACTGGCCGTTATCCTGTCGCTCTGGTTGGCCACGCCGCGGATTGCGATTGCATCAGGAACAGCATTCCTGATTGCACAATTGCTCGACGTGTCGCTGTTCAACCGTCTGCGTCACAGTAAGACCTGGTGGAAAGCGCCGGTTATTTCTTCGATTTCAGCGTCTGTTCTGGATACAGCCCTGTTTTTCACACTGGCTTTTGCTGCAAGCCTGGTGGTGCTGGGCGCCAATGACGATTTCGCCATTGAGGCGGCACCCTTGTTTGCGTTTGGTGTGGAAGCGCCGCGTTGGATGTCCTGGGCATTGGGTGATCTGGCGGTGAAGGTTCTGGCGGTCGCATTGCTGCTGCTGCCCTATCGCCTGCTGATGGGTTTTATCCGCGAGGTAGGTTCGCCACAGCCGGACGAGGCAGCGGTATAACACCGAATTCTTCGGGACGCAGAGCGAATTCCAGCAAAAGCGTGCGCTGGAAGAAATTCAGATTATCATCTGAAATCAAAAGAATGATGGGTGTGCCGTCGGGAGCGACGCGCACGGCCATGCCTTCCATATTGTCGATTTGATGGGTGAGATCGGCGGTCATGAGATCAAGACCGTCAAGTATGATACCTGTGGCCAGCCGTTCCGGTGTGAAGTCAGCGGCAGAAATACGGCGAATGCGCATCGCGCTGCCAAGGGTGAGTGAGAAACGGCGCTCCAGAATCAGCAAATCACCATTGGGTAAAAAATCTGCATCCGTGATGTCGAAATCACCACGCCGACGAATTTTGAACCGGCGGGATTTATCGCCGGTCAGAACCCAGCCAGAATGATGGCCACTGGACAGAATACGCTCCCCGATTGCAATCAGCGAGCTGTCAAAGGCTGAGCCTGCTGGCGGGACAGCAATGGCTTCAATGCCGCGATTTCCCTTGATTGAATTGAGCGGCTTGCTTTCCGGCAGAATGGAAGCTGGAGCCAGAAACCCCTTTTTTGCAAGGTCTGCGGTTCGAACTTTTCCGCTCTGGCGTTCAAAGGACATGATAACCTGACCATCGGACCAGGCCAGGCCTTCAGCGTCAGCGTACCATTTGCGCCCCTTGTTCATGGCGTCCCCATTTGCATCGCGTATGGGGCCGACAACCGAATTCTGAAGTCCGGAAATCCTGCCGTTTTCCCGATTGATTTCTGCGCTGAACCATTGGCCAACATCGCTGACTGCCAGCAGACCATTGCCATCCTCGGTTACAATGAGACCGGAAAACCCGCCAAATTCTGCCCCACCCGACAGCATAATACCGCCCATAAACCGCAATGCTCCGAATTCGGTTTTATCGCTGCCGACGATAAAGTGCTCAACAGGCATAGTTTTGATTTCAGCAACCGTACTGCCGGTGATGGACCAGGGAAGGGTTTGGGCATGTGCAGGCTGTTGGACGCCGGATAACAGGCAGCCAAGACCAAGCACAGCAATCCACAAAGGAGCGCGTGAGCGCCTGCGATGCTTACCTGTATTTTGATCCGCGCTTGTTTGCATCTTCGTCAAACAGCTCCACTAACTTATCGGTCATTGCTCCGGCCAGTTCCTCTGCATCGACAATGGTCACAGCGCGGCGATAATGCCTTGTGACGTCATGTCCGATACCAATGGCCACCAGTTGTACCGGCGAACGGGTTTCAATCTCTTCAATCACCTGATGGAAATGCTTTTCCAGGTAATTGCCGGGATTGACAGACAGGGTTGTATCATCAACTGGTGCACCGTCGGAAATGACCATTAGAATGCGGCGGCTTTCCGGTCTGCCCAACAGGCGCTTATGCGCCCAATCCAGCGCTTCACCGTCGATGTTTTCCTTTAGCAGGCCTTCGCGCATCATCAGGCCCAAATTACGGCGGGCACGGCGCCATGGTGCATCAGCCGATTTATAAATGATATGACGCAGATCATTGAGGCGGCCCGGCATTGCCGGTTTTCCGTCTTTCAGCCATTTTTCCCGTACTTGTCCGCCTTTCCAGGCGCGGGTGGTGAAGCCCAGAATTTCGACTTTGACACCGCAACGTTCCAGCGTGCGCGCCAGAATATCGGCGCAGGTGGCAGCAACCGTTATGGGCCTTCCACGCATGGAGCCAGAATTATCCAGCAACAGGGTGACCACTGTATCGCGGAAATCGGTGTCCTGCTCATGTTTGAAGGACAGAGGGGCTGTGGGATCAATGACGATCCGTGTCAGACGGGAACTGTCGAGAACACCTTCCTCCAGATCAAATTCCCAGTACCGGTTCTGCTTGGCCATCAATTTGCGCTGCAGACGGTTGGCAAGACGGGCAACGACACCCTGCAGGCTCATCAGCTGCTTGTCGAGATAGGCACGCAAGCGCTCCAGTTCGGCGGCATCGCACAGATCTTCTGCCGCAATGGTTTCATCAAACTCGCGGGAGTAAACCTTGTAGGCATCCTCATCTTCGCGCATGGAGCGCGGTGAATTGGGGCGTGTGGTCTCACCGGAATCGTCCATTTCGGCAGAGGCATCATCCTCGGAATCGGAGAAGTCTGCTTCTCCGGCTTCTGATTCGCCAGCTTCCTGATCGTCTCCGGTGGATTCACTTTGGCTGTCTGTCTCAGCGTTATCGCCGTCACTTTCGTTCGCTTCACCCTGGGCTGAATCATCGCCGCTATCGCCATCATCACCGTCATCGTCATTCTGGTCATCATTGTCGGCGCTGCCGTCAAAATCATCGCCCATGCCGAAATCGGTCAGCACATCACGCACAGCATCTGCAAAGGCGGTCTGGTCGTCCAGAAAATCACCCAGTCCGGACAGGCGGTCGCCGGTTTTCTCATCAATGATTGTGCGCCAGACCTCGACGAGATCATTGGCGCTTTCCGGCGGCTTCTGCCCTGAGATTTTTTCGCGCATCAGCAACGCCAGAGCGTGCTCCAACGGAGCATCCTGGGTGGATTCTATGGTTCCGAAATCCGCTTTGGCGAATTTGTCTTCCAGCATGGCTGACAGATTCTGGGCAACGCCGGACATGCGTTTTGCCCCAAGGGACTCACATCTGGCCTGTTCCAACGTGTCGAAAATGACGCGCGCAGTGTCACTGCTCGGTGCGCGTTTTGCATGCAATTCGGGATCATGGGCCGCGATGCGCAGTGCCATGCTGTCGGCCATGCCACGGGCGGTGGCAAGATCCTGAGCCTTGGCACCGCGGGGTGGTTCCGGAAGGCGTGCGCGCCCTGGCGCTAGGCTGGGGCGATTTGCGGCAAAAGTGACTTCCAGTTCAGCTTCACCGGACATGGCACGCATGGTTGTTGCAACGCTGCGTTTGAACGCCTCGGTTGCATCCGCCGCTTCCTTGTTGGCTGCGGCACCCTGTCCGGTTTTACGCTGAGGATGGGCCATCTAGATCAGTTGGTGCTTAAGACCAGATTGGCAGATGATTCAGGCAGTTCCTCACCGAAACAACGCTGATAGAATTCAGCAACCAATGGCCGCTCCAACTCGTCGCATTTGTTGAGGAAGGTTACCTGAAAGGCAAATGCCAATTCGCCAAAGATATTTGCATTTTCTGCCCATGTAATCACCGTACGCGGGCTCATCACAGTCGACAGATCGCCATTGACAAAGGCGCTGCGGGTCATATCAGCCAGACGCACCATGTTGGAGACCGTCTCCCGGCCTTCTTCGTTTCTGTATTGTGGTGCCTTGGCAAGAATGATCGCAGTTTCCTGATCATGGGGCAGATAGTTGAGCGTCGTCACAATCGACCAACGGTCCATCTGGCCCTGATTGATCTGTTGGGTACCGTGATACAGCCCGGATGTATCTCCAAGGCCAATGGTGTTGGTTGTAGAGAACAGGCGGAAACAGGGATGCGGGCGAATAACCTGATTCTGATCCAGCAGCGTCAATTTGCCCTGAAGTTCCAGAATACGCTGAATAACGAACATGACATCGGGACGACCTGCATCATATTCATCAAAGACGAGTGCGATATTGTGCTTCAGCGCCCATGGCAGAATGCCGTCACGGAATTCAGTGACCTGCTGGCCATCGCGAATGACAATAGCGTCTTTGCCGATGAGATCGATACGGCTGATATGGCTGTCCAGATTAACCCGAACGGTCGGCCAGTTGATGCGGGCTGCAACCTGTTCAATATGGGTCGATTTTCCGGTGCCGTGGTATCCAGTTACCATGACGCGGCGATTATGGGCAAAGCCAGCCAGAATCGCGAGCGTGGTGTTTTTGTCGAACAGGTAATCGGGGTCCAGATCCGGCACATATTCGTTTGGCTCGCTATAGGCGGGGACCATCAGATCACTGTCTATGCCAAACGTATCGCGCACGGAAACCTGAATGTCCGGCATACCGGAATCTGGCGTTGCAGGGGACGTGGAAAATGCGGCTTCAGTCATGAATGTCTCCAGCGCGACCGGTAAGGCCGGCTCATAAGTTAGTGTCGTTCGTTGAGTACAGACCCCATGGATGCGGGATCGGGACTAGCAGAATCCTGCGGCCTTGAGGTAATTATAGGCCTGAATAATCTCGCGCAAGCGATCTTCCGATCCCTTGTCACCCCCATTCACATCAGGATGGTGCTTCTTGGCAAGTTCCTTGAAGCGTTTTTTGATGGCATCTTTAGTCGCAGTGCCATCCAGTTCCAGCGTTTCCAGAGACTGTTTTTCCACATTCAGCAGCTTTCGGCCACGCTGATTGGGGCTTTCCTGTTCGGAAGCCTTTGCCTTCTGGCGGGCCCGATGGGCCATGAAAGCATATGGATCATGCGGCTTGGGGGTGTTCGGGCCATCCTTGCCGTTGACACCCATTTTCCAGGTCGGACGATGACCGAAGGACGCATCCTTCTGATATTTGGCGATATCGCCATCTTCCATTCCAGAAAAATAATTGTATGTCTTGTTGTAGTCGCGCACGTGCTGCAGGCAGAACCACAGATAGTCATTATCCTTGCCACGGCCTTTCGGGGCCTTGTGGGTTGCAGTTTCAGAACAATCCGGATGCGAACACAGAGTATCCTTGGCTGGCTTTTCTTCAGCCGCCATTTTCTTCCGCTTGCGTGCTTTCGCCGGCGAAATGCGTATTTTATCGAACAAATTATCGTTAGCGCTCATAATGCTCTTATAGACCGAATGACAATGACGAATCGAATATTTTCTGGGTCGGAAAATACCGACGCAATGTTGTGCCGCTTTGCGGCTTGTGTTTCAAGACCTTCCAGCAAGGTTGACGCATAAAGAATGAATCACTGAAGCCATACTGGAGCATACGGAATGTCCGTCAAAACAAAAATTGAAGAAAAACTGACGCAGCTATTTCACCCCACTGCCCTCCAAGTTGTAGATGAATCGCATCTTCATGCTGGTCATTCCGGCTGGAAAGAGGGCGGTGAAACACATTTTCGTGTCGAAATCACGGCGCCTTCATTTGCTGATATGAGCCGTGTTGGACGTCATCGGGCGATCAATGAATGCCTTGCCGATGAGCTTGCCGGCCCGGTCCATGCACTGGCCATTCGTGCAGAAGCCAGCGCGTAAGGTGTGTCATCCGGCCCGGCTTGTGAGTCGGGCCAGATGACTGATTGGAAGATTTATTCCGCTGCGCGTTTCACTTCGTATTTTCCGCGCAAAATATCCAACTGCTCGGTGAAGCGCTCGCTGATGACAAGATTACGAACTTGTTCTTCAACCTGTGCGAATTCTGGAAGGGGCGCGCTGCCTTTTTCATAAACCTGAATGATGTGCCAGCCAAACTGGGTCTGTACGGGCTCAGCGGTAAAAGTTCCGGCGTCCAGCGCAAAGGCCGCTGCTTCGAACGCCGGTACCATCTGACCCTTTGAGAACTGGCCAAGATCGCCACCATTAGGACCGCTCGGGCCGGTGGAACGTTCTTTGGCGAGGGTTTCGAAATCCGCGCCGCCCTGCAATTCTTCGATGATTTTCTTGGCTTCGTCTTCCTCAGCCACCAGAATGTGACGGGCGCTGACGGTGATTTCAGGCGTAATTTTTGCCATTTCCACATCAAAGCGGGATTTTACATCCGCTTCGGTCACATTTTCCATGATTTCCTGCTCGAAAAACGCATTGCGCAGAGCCCTGGCTTCCATCAGCTTGATGCGGCGCGCAAAGGTCTCGGACTCATCCAGATTCTTTGCCTTCGCTTCCTGCGCAAAGGTGTGCAGATCAATCATCAGCTCGATCAGTTTCTCGCGCTTCTGATTTTCGGGAATGTCTGCCAGCACTTCTGCAAAATCCTGTCCTGCAATCGTCAGGTCCAGTTCAGTGACATCTGTGTCTCCAATGGTCAGAACCACGGAAGCGGGGTCAGCCATGGCTTCCATTGGTTTTTCTTCCATCGGCTTTTCGGCGGAGGCGTCTTGCGCAAATCCGTTTTGGCCAAAACCGACAGCAAGAACGCCTGTCAGCAGAAGGGTTGCGAATGATTGGCGAATGGCCAGCATAATGTGTTCCTTATAACTCAGAAGAGGTCAGATTTGTCTGTTTGGATCAATATTGGGCGCCAGCCATAAACCATTTTTTGGTGACGCGCATCCTTATCATTTCGTCATTTTTTGCATTCTTTATGACGAATTGGTGAAAAACAGATCAGAATCGCGTGATATCATGGTTACCGGGCGCATGAAGATAGCTTAGCGCGTTGACATGCCCCATGGCCCCTCTTATCTGTCAGCCGTTATTACAATTGGAAGCCGCAATGCTCTCCCGTATTTGCGACCACATAGAAATTTAAGGAATGGCACATGGTTGGCCTTGGCTCCCTTGCCCGGAAAATGTTTGGCTCCGCCAATGATCGACTCGTAAAGTCTTTTCAGCCCAAAGTGGATGCGATCAACGCACTTGAGCCGGAAATGGAAGCTCTGAGTGATGAGCAGTTGCGTGCGCGTACTGACGAATTCCGTCAGCAATTTAAAGACGGCGCCAAGCTGGATGACCTCTTGGTACCTGCCTTTGCGACAGTTCGCGAAGCGGCAAAGCGAACGCTTGGACAGCGGCACTTTGATGTTCAGCTGATTGGCGGCATGGTGCTGCACGCAAATTCAATCGCCGAAATGAAAACCGGTGAAGGTAAAACGCTGGTTGCGACTTTGCCGGTTTACCTCAATGCGCTGACCGAGCGCGGCGTTCACGTTATTACCGTAAATGATTATCTTGCCTCACGTGATGCTGCCTGGATGGGGGAAATTTATGAGTTCCTTGGCCTGACCACAGGAACGATTGTCCACGGTGTTGATGATGCGGGCCGCAAAGACGCCTATGCCGCCGATGTGACTTACGGCACCAATAATGAGTTCGGCTTTGATTATCTGCGCGACAACATGAAGTCGCAGATCGATCATATGGTTCAGCGCGGACATTATTTTGCGATTGTTGATGAGGTGGATTCCATTCTCATCGATGAGGCGCGTACACCGCTGATTATCTCCGGACCTTTGGAAGATAAGTCCGACCTGTATGTTCAGATGGATGCGTATGTTCCGGATCTGGATGATGCGGATTTTGAAATTGACGAGAAAGCGCGCAGTGCCAACTTCACGGAAGATGGGACCGAAAAGCTTGAAAGAATTCTGACTGAAGCCGGTGTCATGAAGGGTGACTCTCTGTTTGATGTGGAGAATGTCACTCTGGTGCATCACCTCAATCAGGCGCTCAAAGCCCATAAGCTGTTCCAGCGCGACAAGGATTACATTGTTCGCAACGATGAAGTTGTGATCATTGATGAGTTCACCGGACGCATGATGCCGGGCCGCCGCTTCTCGGAAGGTCTGCATCAGGCGCTGGAGGCCAAGGAACATGTAGCGATCCAGCCGGAAAACCAGACGCTGGCGTCGATTACTTTCCAGAATTATTTCCGCATGTATGAAAAGCTGGCCGGGATGACCGGTACGGCGTCGACCGAAGCGGAAGAATTTGGTGATATTTACAGCCTTGGCGTGGTCGATATGCCCACCAATCGGGATATCACACGTATCGATGAAGATGACGAAGTTTACCGGACTGTTGAAGAAAAGTACCGCGCCGTTGTCCGCGACATTATTGAAGCGCGTGCAAAGGGACAACCCGTTCTGGTTGGCACCACATCCATTGAGAAATCCGAACTGCTTGCCGAATTTCTGACAACTGAAAAAATCAAAGATGTGCAGGTTCTGAACGCCCGTTATCACGAGCAGGAAGCTGCCATCATATCGCAGGCCGGTGTGCCCGGTGCGATTACCATCGCTACCAATATGGCAGGTCGTGGAACTGATATTCAGCTTGGCGGCAATCTGGATATGCGCATTGATCAGGAATTATCTGATCTTCCCGAAGGTGAAGCACGCGACGCCGCGGTTGCGAAAATCACGGCCGAGATCGAAGAAAAGAGGCAAGGAGCGCTGGCTGCGGGTGGTCTTTACGTCATCGGCACTGAGCGCCATGAAAGCCGACGCATCGATAATCAGTTGCGTGGTCGCGCGGGCCGTCAGGGTGACCCTGGCCGTTCAAAGTTCTTCCTGTCCCTGCAGGATGATCTGATGCGCATCTTTGGCTCTGATCGTATGGATGGCATGCTGCAGAAGCTTGGCCTGAAAGAAGATGAAAGCATTGTCCATCCCTGGATCAACCGCGCGCTGGAAAAGGCGCAGCAAAAGGTTGAAGCCCGGAACTTCGATATTCGTAAGAATATTCTGAAATTCGATGATGTGATGAATGATCAGCGCCGCGTGATTTTCGAACAGCGTATGGAACTCATGCGCGATGAGGATTTGTCTGAGGCGGCTTCCGATATGCGCCATGATATGGTCGAGGCCCTGGTTGCGAAGCACATCCCTGAAAAGGCCTATGCTGAGCAATGGGACGGTGCTGGCCTTCAGGAAGACGTCAAAACCAAGCTGAATCTGGATCTGCCTATTTTGGAATGGGTGGATGAGGACGGCATTGCCGATGAGGAAATCCGTGAGCGCCTGATGCGCAAGGCAGACGAGTTTTTTGCCGCCAAGGCGGCACGTTTTTCACCTGAGATCATGCGTCAGGTTGAAAAAGCCGTTCTGCTGCAGACACTGGATCATTTGTGGCGGGAACATCTCGTACACCTTGATCATCTGCGCCAGGTTGTTGGCTTCCGTGGCTATGGTCAGCGCGATCCGCTGAATGAATACAAGGCGGAAAGTTTTGAACTGTTTGAGACCTTGTTGCTGAGTCTGCGCGAGTCTGTGACCATGCAACTGGCGCACATTGAATTATCCCGCGAGTTGCCGCAAATGCCGGAAGACCCGGATGAGAGTGAGATGTTTGAATCCCGGCCTGACCCTGTCACCGGCGAAGACACAGTGGGTGATGCAGCGGGCGATCCGGATGATCCCTCCAGCTGGGGCAAAGTGGGCCGAAACGAAGCCTGCCCTTGTGGTTCCGGCAAGAAATTCAAACATTGCCACGGGCAGTTTGCCTAGGAATTCTTTTCCTGAAAGACAGACATAAAAAACCCGGCTGATACAGCCGGGTTTTTTACTAGATAGTATATCGTTTGAGCTCAGAAGGGTCTGACAAGTCTCAGGCTTCCATAGATGTGCTGCTGACTTTCAATGTCAAAGTCGAACTTTGATTCCGCACCAAGAACTTCACCTTTGATGGTTGCCTCTGTCCCTGCCTGATATTGATAGCCGAGGGCTGCGCCAAGGCTAAACCCGCTGCCAAACAATCTGCCGGATCTTAGTTTGATCTCTCCGCCAATGAGAGGTGACAGGTAGGTCTTTGTCTCATCAACTCTGTCAGTATTACCGCCAGCGACGTACTCCAAATCCAAATCAATCGTTCCGACGCGTGCACCGACATAGCCGTTGAGCGAGATTTGTGTTGGACCAAAGCAATCACAAAAATGCTCGCCAATTGGGACTTACACACCCGTATAGGCAGTGAAGTAGTTGTTCACGCTGTATCCCAGAACGCCATAATGATCGTTGATGCTTAGCTCGTCCTCTTCCTCATTTGTGTAACCCGGCATCGCCACCGACATTCACAAAACTCCAACCACCGACAAAGACTTCCAGATTGTCATTGATAGGCACGTTGTATCGAACGTCGATACCCAGGCGCCCGGCTGTTCCATCGATACTGGCCTTATCTGTTTCATCTGGATATCTTGTATCCTTGTATCTGATGCCGCCGCTCAGGCGCGTAATGCCGAAATCCGGAGCGATCTCAAGATACGGTAATTTCAACTGCTGCGTCGAAGCGAAGGTTGCTTCTTCTTCTCCCTCGATAGCCTCAATTGGTGGATGTTGCTTTAGTCTTGCGCCCAGTGAAACGTAGCGCTGTTCTTCGGCGCTTGTCCTTTCGCCTTTGAATGCAAGACTGGATAGTTCATCTAATTCTGCTTGAGACAGAGCTTGTGCATAAGCCGCTGTGCCAGAAATCCCCATTAGGCTGGCAATAGCAATTCCCATGCCAATGACAGCCCGAAAAATCGTATCTTTCATGAATTCCCCACCTGAAAAGATATTAACAGGTGTTAATAATTGGCATAAATACCCTTAAAAGACAAGATTTCCGCCATTACCAGGAGGTTTTCAACCTGAAGTAAGCGCGTGTATTTGTCGCACCTTAGGAGCCAGGAAAGTCAAGTTATTGTTTTTACGTCAGGACTCCGCGCCTGATCTGATCTTCTTCGATTGACTCAAACAAAGCCCGAAAGTTGCCTTCACCGAATCCTTCATCACCCTTGCGCTGAATAAATTCAAAGAAAATAGGCCCGATAACCGTTTTTGAAAATATTTGAAGAAGGATCTTGGTTGTGCCGCCATCAATTACACCTTCCCCATCAATCAGGATGCCATGTTTGCTCATACGATCAAGCGGTTCCGTGTGATCATGCACCCGTTCAATGGACTGATCGTAATAGGTGGCAGGTGGTTTCGGCATGAACCGCAGTCCATTGGCTGAAAGCGCGTCGGTGGCGTCGTAAATGCCTTCAGTGCCAACGGCGATGTGCTGTATGCCCTCGCCATTGTATTTCTTGAGATATTCCTCAATCTGGCTTTTGTCGTCGGTGGATTCATTCAATGGAATGCGGATTTTGCCGCAAGGTGATGTGATGGCCCTGGAGACCAGACCCGTCAGCTTGCCCTCAATGTCAAAGAAATGGATTTGTTTGAAGTTGAACAGGGTCCGGTAGAAATCCCACCAGGTGTCCATGTTACCGCGGAACACATTGTGGGTCAGGTGGTCGAGATAGTAAAAACCAACCCCTTCCGGCTTTGGGTCACGGGCGCCCAGCCATTCAAACTCGGCGTCATAGGCCGATCCTTTTTCACCATAGGCTTCGATGAAGTATAAAAGCGACCCACCAATGCCGATGATGGCCGGTGCGTTCAGCGCCTTGCCATTGCCGGTGTATTCTTCAGCACCATTGGCCAGGGCGTGCTGCAAGGCATGGGCTGCATCGACCACACGCCACGCCATGGAAGGCGCGCAGGGACCATGCTTTTCGACAAACCCCTGAGCGAATGAACGCGGTTCGCCATTTACCAGGTAATTGATGTCGCCCTGCCGCCACAGACTGATTGCTTTTGTTTTGTGGCGCGCGACTTTGGCGTAACCCATTTTTGCGAACAGTTCTTCCAGAACGGTCGGATCTTCATGCGCGAATTCGACGAATTCAAAACCGTCGGTTCCTGCGGGATTGTCTACGCTGATTTCGGCGACAACATCGTGCGGAAAGGGTCCCATAAATTTTCTCCTGTTTGTGGCGCCAATAATAACGCATTTCTTGCGCGTAATTGTCGCAACTTGCGCTATCTTTGGTTAGAATGTGGCTAAATCAACGCAAATATTGGGGAAATATGCAGGAATCAAGCATCGACGAATTTGACCGAAAAATACTGTCAGCGCTGCAGGATGATGGGCGTCTGTCCAATGCCGATTTGTCGGATACGGTGAACCTGTCGGCTTCTCAATGCGCGCGCCGACGGGTGCGACTGGAAGAGGGGGGCTGGATCAGGGCCTATCATGCAGCGCTTGACCGGGAACGGTTGGGCTTTGGTCTGGTCAATCTGATTTCTGTTACGCTATCAACCCATAACCGCGACAATGCCAGGCAATTTACCAAATTGATCAGGGAATTGCCGGAGGTTATGGATGCCTATGCACTGACCGGCGAGATGGATTATATGCTGAAGGTCATCACCAAGGATCTCAAGGGCCTGTCAATCTTTGTGAATGAGTATCTGCTGCCGCATGAGAGCGTGCAAAACGTCAAAACGGCGATTGTGCTTGAGACCATCAAGGAGGGCGGTGGCTTGCCACTGTGACACAAACTTCATGAGTTTTGTCTTCAAGATTTTTTGTCCGAAAGCTGGAATTGCAAGGCAAAATACAAAGCGCTGGATAGTTACATAAACTGCTGCCATGTTACATGTATCAGCGTCTTGCGACGCATTGTCCTGAAATTGCCATTCAAGCTGGCGAAACTGGACTACCAAATTTGGGATGCAAAAATAATGGGTGGATCGGAGATTCTCCAACTGCCCCAAAGTCAGACAATACTGAGGAGGACACTTAATGTTGAACCGCCGATTTTTGACTAATTCTCTGGGTGCCGCGGCCATGGCTGTTGCGGGCCTTGGTGTCGTTTCATCTAACAGCTTTGCGCAGGATGTAACGTTGCGGATGCATCAGTTTTTGCCACCGCAGGCCAATGTGCCGAAGCAAATTTTGTTTCCCTGGGCCGAGCGCGTGGAAAAGGCCTCTGAGGGGCGTATCAAAATTGATATATTTTCCGCAATGGCTTTGGGTGGTACACCGCCTCAACTGATTGATCAGGCGCGAGATGGTGTGGTGGATATTGTCTGGACCCTGCCGGGTTACTCCCCGGGCCGCTTTCCGCGCGCAGAGGTTTTTGAACTGCCATTCATGATGACAAATGCGGAAGCTGCGTCGCGTGCCTATTGGCAGCTTTTTGATGACGAGATGAAAGACGCAGATTTCAAGGATTTCAAAATCCTGGGTGCCTGGGTCCATGGTCCCGGCGTTATTCATTCCAAGGGCGATGGCGTACGCAGTCTGGCTGATATGAGCGGCAAGAAACTGCGCGGCCCGACACGGGTGATCAATGATATGCTGAAAGAGGCTGGAGCAACGCCTGTCGGTATGCCGGTTCCTGCCATTCCTGAAGCGTTGTCCAAAGGTGTGATTGACGGTGCGGTGATTCCCTGGGAAGTGGCGCCTGCACTGAAAATCGCTGAACTTGTTGATACGCACACAGAGTTTGGTGGCGATCATGCGCTTTACACAGCCACATTCGTTCTGGCCATGAACAAGCAGCGTTATGAGGCCCTTCCGGATGATCTGAAGGCCATTCTCGATGAAAATACGGGTCTGGAATTTTCAGCAATGGCTGGCCGCCTCATGCAGGAATATGATGCACCCGGTCGTAAAATTGCGGAAGATTCTGACAATGCGATTGTTGTGATTGACGGTGATGCGCTTGCAGGCTGGCATACAGCGGCAGAAGCTGTTGTTGCGCGTTGGATTTCCGAAATGGATGAAAAAGGCATTGATGGTCAGGCTCTGTTGGACAAGGCCAAGGGACTTATTGATAAAAATTCCATGTAGTCACTCTTTTGTCAGGGCGGGTGCGTTGATACCCGTCCTGCTATGATGGCCCTGCTATGACAATTCAGATTGCCGGTGCTGGTATTGCCGGGCTGTCGCTAGCCCTGACCTGCCATCAGCTTGGGCTGCCAATTCGCATTTTTGAACGCAGCCAATCCATCCAGGCGCTGGGTGTTGGCATCAATCTGCAACCCAATTGCGTGCGCGAGCTGTTTGATCTTGGCCTTGAGCCAGACCTGGATGCGCTTGGCTTGCGCACATCGCAGGTGGCCTATTTCACCAAATACGGGCAGCTGATCTGGGCTGAACCACGCGGCATGGCGGCAGGCAATAATTGGCCGCAATACTCCATTCATCGTGGCCATTTGCAGCGCTTGCTTTTTGATACCGTGCTGGAGCGAGTGGGGGCCGAGGCCATCATCACGGACGCCAGTCTGATAGGATGCGATCAGGCAGAGGATGGTGTGACAGCCCATTTCCGATCGGCAGATGGCGCGCAATGGCAGGAGCGTGGCAGCGTTCTGATTGGCGCTGATGGCATTCATTCTGCTTTGCGTGGTCAATTCTATTCCGGCGAAGGTCCGCCAATCTGGGGCGGTGCTGTGCTGTGGCGCGGCACCAGCATCGCGCGACCATTTCTGGACGGCGCCACAATGGCCATGGCTGGTCATGAACATCAGAAATTTGTCACCTATCCCATCAGCAAAGCCGATCCGGCAACTGGACTGGCGCTGATCAACTGGATCGCCGAGTTGAAGTTTGCGCCGGATCAGGCCTGGCGCAAGGAGGACTGGAACCGGGCCGGCAATCCGGCTGATTTCCTACCGGCCTTTGAAAGCTGGGCCTTTGACTGGCTTGACGCTCCGGCCTTGATCCGTGGCGCTCAGGAAATACTCGAATATCCCATGGTCGACCGTGATCCACTGCCGAAATGGACCTTTGGCCGGGCAACGCTGATGGGGGATGCGGCACATGCCATGTATCCAATCGGCTCCAATGGTGCCTCGCAGGCCATTATTGATGCACGGGTTCTTGGGTTGATGCTGAAACAGCGTGGGGCGTGTGAAGATGCGCTGGTCGCCTATGAAGGGGCGCGACGCGTGGCCACCAACGCCATCGTGCTTGCCAATCGTGGCAATGGTCCAGACCAGATTATGGAGTTGGTTGAGCAGCGCAGTAAGGGTAAGGATGTAAAGCCCGAACTTGTTGTATCCAATGCGGAGTTGCAAGATCACGCGGCGCATTACAAAACCCTCACGGGCCTCAGTATTGACGCGTTGAATGCCAGGCCGCCGATAATTGATCCTGCTCTAGCAGAAGTGATCTGACTATGTATTCTGCTGTGAACCGAGCAGCTCACACTCTGAGTTTCGTCTTTGCCCTTTTGGGTGGTTTTGTGCTCATTCTGCTGACTCTTCTGACCGTGGCCAGTGTCAGCGGCCGCGCTCTGATTCCTTTTGGACTTGGCCCGGTCCCGGGTGACTTTGAGTTGGTGGAAGCCGGCGTGGCCTTTGCCATATTTACCTTCCTGCCCTGGTGTCAGCTTAATCGCGGGCACGCCAGTGTGGAAATACTGACCCAGTTTCTTCCAACGCGCATCAACCAGGTGCTGGATGTGACGATTGAATTGCTGATGTTTGGCGTGGCCGTACTGCTGTTCCGGCAGCATTATCTGGGTACGCTCGACAAAACCCGTTACGGAGAGACCACTTTCATTCTTCAGTTTCCGCTGTGGTGGGCCTATGCGGCATCGCTGGCTGGCGCGCTGGTCTTCGTACTCATTGCAGGGTTTTGTCTGTTGCGCAGTCTCAGGCAGATGGTGCGTTCGGAGGCGCCGGCGTGAGTAGTTTTGAAATTGGATTGTGGTCGTTTCCGGTGCTGCTGGGCCTCATTTTTTTGCGTGTGCCCATCGGCCTGTCCATGCTGCTGGTCGGGCTGGGTGGCAGCTATGCGATCAATGGAACCACGCTGATGGCGTTTGCCCAGCTGAAGAACCAGACCTATGGCACGTTTTCCAGCTACTCCCTGTCCATCATTCCGCTGTTTTTGCTGATGGGACAATTTGCGACACTGGGCGGGCTGTCTACGGCCCTCTTCAAGGCCGCAGAAGCCTGGCTTGGGCATCGAAAGGGCGGTGTGGCTATGGCTGCGATTGGTGCTTGTGCCGGGTTTGGTGCCATTTGTGGGTCATCTTTGGCAACGGCTGCCACAATGGGGCAGGTCGCTCTGCCTGAACTGAAACGCTATGGCTATTCGCCCGCGCTATCGACTGGAGCCCTGGCTGCCGGTGGCACGTTGGGCATTCTCATTCCTCCTTCTGTCATTTTGGTGATCTATGCCATTTTGACCGAGCAGAACATTGCCAAGCTCTTTGTCGCTGCCTTTATTCCCGGCATTTTGGCAGCGCTGAGCTATATGATTGCCATTGCAATTTATGTGCGCGTTGATCCGAAATCCGGTGGTGTGCGGGATCGGATGGCGTATGGCGCCCGTTTCAAGGCGCTTGTGCCTGTCTGGCCCGCCCTGCTGGTCTTTCTGGCTGTGGTTGGTGGCATCTATCTGGGCGTCTTCACGCCAACGGAGGCTGCAGCTGTCGGGGCTTTTGGCACGGGTTTGATTGCGTTCTTTAACGGCGGATTGACCTTCAAGACGCTCAAGGGGGCCATTCTGGCGACGGCCTCTGCAACCGGCATGGTGTTCTTCATCATTTTGGGTGCAGCGGTGTTCAACGGGTTTCTGGCCCTGTCTCAGGTGCCACAGGAATTGGCAAATTATGTGCTGGAACAGGACATTAATGCTTGGGCCATCTTGCTGAGCATATTGGTGCTTTATCTGTTGTTTGGCTGCGTGATGGATTCCCTGTCGATGATCCTGCTCACGGTTCCGATTTTCTTCCCGATTGTGTCGGGGCTGGATTTCGGAATGACCACCGAGGAGTTTGCCCTGTGGTTCGGCATTCTGGTGCTGATTGTGGTGGAGGTTGGGCTGATCACCCCGCCCGTGGGCATGAATCTGTTTGTCATCAATTCCATGGATAAGGGAACGCCGATGTCTGTGACCTATCGCGGCGTCTTGCCATTCGTACTGACCGATATCGTGCGGGTTGGAATTTTGCTGAGCTTTCCGATTATTACGCTGGCGCTCGTCCGGCTTTTATACTGAAGCCTTGCCCCAAAAGAAGAAAGCCCGCCGATGGGTATCGGTAGGCTTTGAAGGTGGAGCTTTTGTGGCTCTCATCACCCAACCATTGGCCATTTTATTATTGTTATTGGCGGCCGTGAGGTCGGTGGTGTTTGTGAGCGTTAAGCTCAGATCCCGCCGCCCTGCTTAGGGGGCGTTTGGGCGACGGGATCTTTGCCGCAACAAAGCGTATATGTTGCGTTCTTCCGGCTATTATTTGCCGGAAAGATCTTTGGCCAGACCAGTGTAACCTGGGGTCATGGCATCAGGTGAGATGTCATTGGCTGGGTTGTATACATTTGCAGTAGCTGCAGATGCGTCCAGTGCGATGGAGCCGAGGATCAGGATTGGTGCTGCGATTTTACGAAATGTCATTTTATTATTCCTTGTTCTTGCTTGACGTTTGTTTGGTGTTCCGGTTGCCGGTTATCTCATCTGTCAGGGAGGAGAACAGAGAGACAATCGGCGTCCGGTGGGAGAGTATGTCTGGCTTATTTGCCGGACAGATCTTTGGCCAAACCAGTGTAACCTGGGGTCATGGCATCGGGTGAGCTGTCATTGGCTGGGTTGTAAACATTTGCAGTAGCTGCAGATGCGCCCAGTGCAATGGAGCCGAGGATCAGGATTGGAGCTGCGATTTTACGAAAAGTCATGTTGTTTTTCCTTATTATTGATTTTCGATATTCGGTTTGTTTTGTTTGTTGCGAGTGGCGTTGGCCTCTCGATGAGTTGGATTTAAGGAAGAAGTTCGAAGATTTAAACGGCAACAATTCGTTCGCAAAACCTGAACATTCACAGACGCGTGAGACCGGCAGAGCCAAACCGCAGAACTCTGCGGATTGGAAATCACAACCTCACAGAAATACTGAAACACCTCACAACCCTGTGTATCGATGTGACAAAGCTGTGTTTGAAAAATAAGGGAAATTTGGCCTGAAGAGGAAAAAACGGTGGTTGGTTTTTATAGTCAATTCGATTTTGCAGGACGACGGAACCGGATTTTGCGCGTGCCGCAGCAGACCTGGCAAGTGCGCTATGCAGATCAAAACAGGAATTGACCCTGAACTCGTTCTTTGGAGGCGTGGCATGGACAGCGAGCATGGCTCTGCCGTTAATGCAGCTTGTCTTCCATTCCCCTTGCCCCAAAAGAAGAAAGCCCGCCGATGGGTATCGGTAGGCTTTGAAGGTGGAGCTTTTATGGCTCTCATCACCCAACCATTGACCATTTTATTATTGTTATTGGCGGCCGTGAGGTCGGTGGTGTTTGTGAGCCGTTAAGCTCAGATCCCGCCGCCCTGCTTAGGGGGCGCGTTAGGCGACGGAATCTTTGCCGCAACAAAGCGTATATGTTGCGTTCTTCCGGCTATTATTTGCCGGAAAGATCTTTGGCCAGACCAGTGTAACCTGGGGTCATGGCATCAGGGGAGCTGTCATTGGCTGGGTTGTAAACATTTGCAGTAGCTGCAGATGCGCCCAGTGCGATGGAGCCGAGGATCAGGATTGGTGCTGCGATTTTACGAAAAGTCATTTTATTATTCCTTGTTCTTGCTTGACGTTTGTTTGGTGCTCCGGTTGCCGGTTATCTCATCTGTCAGGGAGGAGGACAGAGAGACAATCGGCGTCCGGTGGGAGATTATGTCTGGCTTATTTGCCGGACAGGTCTTTAGCCAAACCAGTGTAACCTGGG
>Ga0163215_100346_pt1 | contig 90020 bp, 77 predicted proteins | sample SynspAceP_FD_185934 | JGI IMG/M metagenome (GOLD analysis project Ga0163215, IMG submission 185934) | Saline lake microbial communities from Ace Lake in Antarctica - Synechococcus sp. Ace-P (Hybrid Assembly) | ecosystem: Environmental > Aquatic > Non-marine Saline and Alkaline > Saline | place... | reverse complement strand
ATAAAGTAATCCCAACATTTGATGCGGTGGATGCGATATGTGAGGGCGGAGTTTTAGCTGCACTTCCAACGACTTCCATCAATGGGATAGCGGGAACATGGTCACCAGCACTAGACAATACACAAACTACGGAATATACCTTCACTCCAGCAGATGGTGAATGTGCTGAGACTGCAACACTTACGATAACGGTAAATGATAAAGTAATCCCAACATTTGATGCGGTGGATGCGATATGTGAGGGCGGAGTTTTAGCTGCACTTCCAACGACTTCCATCAATGGGATAGCGGGAACATGGTCACCAGCACTAGACAATACACAAACTACGGAATATACCTTCACCCCAGCAGATGGCGAATGTGCGGAGACTGCAACACTTACGGTAACGGTAGATACTTTGGCAGATGCTGGAGCGGATAACAACACTTCGGTATGCGATGGAACACTAGTAGACCTAGTAACATTAGCGAGTGTAGGCGGTGGAACATTTGCCGATGATGATATGACGGGACAATTAATGGGATCCAGTTTCGATACAGCAGGATTATCCCCAGGCACGTACAACTTCACCTATACGGTAGGCAGCGGCAACCAGAACTGTCCAGCTGATACAGCGATTATAACGGTAACAGTGGATACGTTGGCAGATGCTGGAGCGGATAACAACACTTCGGTATGCGATGGAACACTAGTAGACCTAGCAACATTAGCGAGTGTAGGCGGTGGAACATTTGCCGATGATGATATGACGGGACAATTAATGGGATTCAGTTTCGATACAGCAGGATTATCCCCAGGCACGTACAACTTCACCTATACGGTAGGCAGTGGCAACCAGAACTGTCCAGCTGATACAGCGGTTATAACAGTGAACGTGGATAAAAAAAAGAATCCATTATTTACCGTTGTTGCACCGATATGTGAAGGAGATATGTTAGAAGAACTTCCCTTGGTTTCACTTGATGGAATACCAGGTTCTTGGTCGCCTACCTTAGACAATACAATGACCACGGAATATACCTTTACGCCAACAGATAGCCAGTGTGCGAACACCGCTATGTTGACGATAACGGTAACTGAAAAACCAATGCCTTTAATTACCGAGGTTTCGATTTGTTTGGATAGGGAATATTTTTGGCCAGCTAACGGCATAACCTATTCTGGAATTGATGGCAGTACTACCGTAACGATAGAAGGCGGTAATTGCGATGCAGATCAAATCCTTCGACTTACAGTACCTATGATTATCACGTGCAACATCGTACAGGATGTGCTTGCAACGAACTATTTGACCACCGATGGTGTCGCTACGGTGAATACCACAGGCGGTACGGGCCAGTTCACGTATCTATGGGACAATGGCGAAACGACACAGACAGCAACCACGTTAACTTATGGCATGCACAGTGTAACGGTCACCGATTCTAATGGATGTGAGACCACTTGCCAGATAGATATTGCCAAAGAGCTATACTGTTGGACCAATTTAGTGCAAAATGTAAGTGTGCGCGGAGGCAATGACGGTGCTGCCCGAGTATATGGCAACGGAGGTTATAGACCTTATACTTTTAAATGGGACGATGGTTCTACTAACGAGGTAAATGCAGCGTTAACACCTGGAACACATTATGTAACAATTACAGATGCATCTGGAGCTACTTCGCAATGTAGTGTAACCATAACAGAACCGACAGGCGGAAATTGTGATACGTTTATGATAAATGTTGAACAAGATAAACTTTCAACGAATCACTTAACAGCTGATGGTGTGGCAACAGTGAATCCAAAAGGAGGTACAGCCCCATATTCTTATTTATGGGATAATGGAGAAACTACCCAAACGGCGACTACACTAACGTATGGTATTCATACCGTTACGGTAATAGACGCCAACGGATGTAAAGCAAGTAGTCAGATAGATATCGCAAAAGTGCTGTATTGTTGGACCAATTTAATTAAGAATGTAAGTAGTTATAGTTCTAAAGATGGTGCTGCACAAGCACGCGGTAATGGAGGATACAGGCCTTATACCTTTATGTGGGATGATGGTTCAACCGAAGAGTTGAATAGTAATCTGGGCGCAGGCACCCATTATGTAACGATAACAGATGCCACCGGAGCTACCTCTCAATGTAGTGTAAAAATTACCGAACCAAAAGAAGAGGTATGTGATGGTATCGATAACGATGGTGATGGTAAAGTTGATGAGGGCTTTGACCAAGATGGTGATGGTATTGCAGATTGTTTCGATATCTGTGATAAGGGTGATGATCATGTGGACATGGATAATGATGGAATTCCAGATGCCTGTGATGATACTATCTGCATAAAAGTTGAAAAGCCAATGATAGCATGTTACCAGACTGCGGTGTGGGACGAGCAAACCTGTAGTTGGATTATTTCAGGTGTGCAACCAATGCAGCCAATGACAGGATGTTACCAAACAGCAGAATGGAACGGTACTACGTGCACATGGGACATTTTAGAAGGACAACGACCAGAGATGCCTATGACGGAATGCTACCAAATGGCAGCATGGAACGCGCAAACTTGTAGTTGGGAAGTAACCGGTGAACAACCAATGCAACCTGTTACAGAATGTTATCAAACACCAGTATGGAATGGTGCTACCTGTACTTGGGACATAGAAGATGGACAACCAGAGATGCCAATGACGCTATGTTACCAAACCGCGACATGGAACGACACTGACTGCCAATGGGACGTAACTGGTCAACAACCAGATATGCCTATGACAGAATGTTACCAAACGGCTGTATGGAACGAAGCGATCTGCGGTTGGGACATCAAGGATGAAAAAGCTGAGATGCCGATGACCCTATGCTACCAAACTGCGGTCTGGAGCGATCAGATTTGCGACTGGGAAATCAATGGGGATAAGCCCATGGAACCAGTAACGGAATGTTACGAAACCGCGACATTTAACGAGGCTACCTGCGAATGGGACGTAACTGGTGGACAACCAGATATGCCAATGACAGAATGTTACGAAACCGCGACATTTAATGAAGTTACCTGCGAATGGGAGGTAACCGGCGAACAACCGGAGATGCCGGAAACAGAGTGTAATGAAACAGCTGTCTGGAATGAAATTACGTGTGTTTGGGACATTATTGAAAACAATAATGACTGCGGTTCAGGAACCATCGACCAATGTCAGACGGCATATGCTAGATCTGTGGACGAAAATGTTAGAACATGTTTCATAAATATTCCAAATGTCAGTGGTAACAGTTGGGGGTGGACAAATGAATTCCCTTCTACCAATGGAACATATCAAATGGAATTATATGCGGCTGCAGGCCAATGCAATATTTCTAATGGTGCTCTGGTAGGAAATGTGGAGGTCACATACACCGATGGTGCTGTACAAGTAACAGTTTCTACTTTACCTGGATATAAAATGACGGTAGCCCAATTATATGTTGGCACTGAAGTTTTACCAACAGATAATAATGGTAGGTTCACCACTGCTCCAGGGCAGTTTCCTTATCACGATACGGTCGAAGGGGACTTTAATACCTTTACATTCGAAAGTGTAAATGTTGGAAATTACGGAAGCTTCTATGTAGTGCTTCATGCCGATGTTTGTCCGAATGAGACATTAGTTACAAAAACCGCATCTGCCAATCTAGATTTGATGGCTTATCCTGTACCATTTAAGGATAATTTAAATGTTAAAGTAGCGTCTCCATTAAATATGAATGGCACACTATCATTGTATAATGGTGTTGGGCAAAAAGTTCAAGATTTTGGAACCTACACGTTAAAGAAAGGTGAGAATGAAATTAATTTGAATACGGTAGAATTACCTATAGGATTATATTTCATTCGTATGACATCTGTGTATGGAACGGAAACTTTAAAAATCTTAAGAAAATAATGGAAGTAAAAATGGTTTCGAGTATTTAAAATACATTGGAGCCATATTAAAATAATAAGTATTGTATACCTAAAATATGCATTGATTGCATTGAAAAAGCCACTCTTTAAGAGTGGCTTTTTATTTTTAACGGGATTTTTTACTATTTCATGGAGTGATACACGTTCTGCACAACATTATCCTCTTCTAATTTTTCAAGTAGTTCTTCAACATCTGCAGCTTCTTTTTCGTGAAATGCTTTCGTTACTTGAGGAATTCGTTCAAAACAGGAAATTTCTAACCGCAACGGGAAACATAGAATTAAGGACTTATCCTATTCTCTTTAAGGATGATTTGAATATTCAACTAAAGGTAAATTATAACTCGAAGCTCACTATTGAGATGTTCGATTTGAATGGTAGATTAGTAAAACAAGAAAATAATCATTTTGTAAAAATTGGAGTCAATACTTATAGTTTGTCTGTAGGTAACTTATCTCCAAATATGTACATGGTAGTTCTAGAGATGGATAAAGAAAAACTTATTAAGAAGGTAATATCCAAAAAATAATTTTATACTCTATTTTGTAGAAGTAGAAAAGCCCTTTCAAATTTGAAAGGGCTTTTGCCATTGATTAAGGATTGGTTTGGTAAGATTTGGGATGGTAAATATGTAATTAATTTAAGGTTCTCAAAAAAGTTAGTTGTAAAGGAGAGGTTATTGTATGCTAAAAGGGTCTATGGTGTTGTTAAAGAATTTGACATTTTAATTACCTCTATTTTATAGAGATGATTATCAAATTTATTTTAATGAAAATTAAATAATGTAAGACTTCAAAGATTTCTTCGGGTAGTAAATTTTGTCTTTTACATAACCAATTCCAGCACTAGTAATAATATCATTAAAAGAAACGTGACCTATTACTTAAATAAATGAAGCAACAGGGAATTTAAGTCTTGTTATTTTACACCAGTTCTACACTGTTTGGAACCAAAATGTATAGCGTTACAAACCAACTTTAATACGTTTAAAAATTCTTTTCTAAAAAAAAAGAGCCGCATATTGCGGCTCTTTTACTTTAACATACTCAAATTAGTTAGTTGAATTTGGAATCATAACTGTATTGATAGCATGTATAACTCCATTATTTGCTTGAACGTCAACTGCAATAATACCAATTTCAGTATTACCCGAACCATCTGTAATAGTAACATTGCTGTCGCTATCTATAGCAAAAGTTAGAGTGTCACCTTCTAAGGTAGCAGGCGAGGTTAAACCATCGCTTAAATCTCCTGAAACAATATTAGCACCGACAATAACATGATGATTCAATACTGCTGTTAAAACATCTCCACTAGGTACTTCTGCTAAGGCTGCAAATGCATCATTAGTAGGTGCGAATACAGTAAAAGGGGCAGGAGCCGTTCCGTTGGGCGTACTTAAAACACTCACGAAATCTGGTTGACCTTCTGCAGTTAATGCTCCAACGAGTGAGCTGAAATTTGGGTCTGCTGTTGCGAATGTAACTACACTTGGTAAGTCGATTACAGTATCAACAGCGTGAATTATTCCGTTGGTGGCTACAATATCAGCAGCTGCTACCAAGCTCACTCCATTTAATTGTACTCCGTCATCAACATTTACATAAATACTTAAATTGTCACCATCTGCATTAGTAGCTGCAGTGTTAAAATATGTATTTGAAAGACTGGCTGCATTAGCGGCAGCGCCAGAAATCACATGATTGGCCAAAATGCTATTTAACTCGTTATCTGAAGGATTTGTAAAATTGTCAAATGCAGAATTTAGAGGAGCAAATACTGTAAAGTCAGTTTCTAAATCGGATAATAATGTAGTAAATGTTGTGTTGTTGTTAGCAGTAAGAGCACCTACTAAAGATGTTAAATTAGGGTTTGCAACCGCATGATCTACAATATTTGGAAGTCCAATTACAGCATCAACAATATGCACAACACCATTAATTGCTTTGTTATCTGCTGCAGTTACTGTAGAAGTTCCATTAAGAACTACACCATCTTCTATATTGATAAACATGCTAAGATTGGCATCGTTAGGACCGGCAGTTGATAACGAGGAAACATAGCCTGTAGACAAATCGGTTGATAAATTTGTACCAGCTACAACATGGTTAAGTAAAACCTGAGTTAGTATTTCAGTAGGAATTTCATCAAGGCTATTAAAATTGTTAGCAACTAAAAACGCTTCGAAAGCATCATTGGTTGGAGCGAAAACAGTAAAAGGTCCACCGCTTACCAATACTGTTGGTAAGTCACCATCAGCCGCAACCAGCGCATCTACTAAAATACTCAAACTTGGTACAGAAATCGCTAAATCTGTAATTGACGTTAATAGGACATCACTTAAGGCATCTAGAGCCTCTTGAGGAATTAATACTTTATTAATGATATGTACAATACCGTTTTCTGTTTCTACATCAGCTGTAGTTACTGTAGCAATTTCACCAGCAGCATCTGTAAATGTAACGCCGTTAGTTATGCTTATGGTAAGGTTTTCACCTTGTAATGTAGTGATAGATTGGCCTTCTGTTAGTGCGCTTGAACTTACCGCTGCACCAGAAACAACATGATACTTTAGAATGGTGGCTAATAAATCTTGTAACTGTTCATTATTGAAATCATCTAGAGAATCAAATCCGTCTAATCGAGCTAACAATTCGGTAAATGCCTCGTTTGTAGGGGCTAAAACAGTAAATGGACCTTCACTACTTAAAGCAGAAATTAAGTCATTGTTCGCACTCTCATCAGCTTTCGCCAAAGCGGAAACTAAAGCGCTTAAAGCACTGGTTTTCTGCGCTGCTTCAACAATATTATCGTTATCTATTATAATAATGGGTTTTTCATTGTCATCATCGCTACAAGATGCCGAGAAGATTAGCAGCATTACCATTGCTGTAGATTTTAGAATTTTACCGAAGTTTTTCATGTTTTTAAATTTATTGTTTAACAATTTTTAAACTAAACTAAACAAAATATTAAATGTAAAAATTAACGATATGTTAAAATAAATGTAGTTTTAAACTGATTGTAGTAAAAAAATCGTCTGTAGATATTGATTATATAAGCTTTGTGGAAAATATTGACGTATTTATTGTTTAACTATAATTTATAAAAGTTTAACATTTTTAATAGTGTAGTTGGGTATGAATTATAATTTTATTTTAGTTTCTATGCGAATAAGGTTATATCAAATAGTGAAAATCTTGTCAATTATAAAAAAGTAATCCTGAAATGAAATTTTGTAATTTTGTTACGACAAAATGCATAGATGAAAAAAGTAGTTATAGGACTTTCGGGAGGAGTAGATTCAAGCGTTGCGGCATACTTGCTGAAAGAACAGGGCTATGATGTAATTGGCTTGTTTATGAAAAATTGGCACGATGATTCGGTAACGATATCAAAAGAATGTCCGTGGTTAGAGGATAGCAACGATGCATTAATTGTAGCGGAAAAGTTGGGTATTCCATTTCAAACAGTTGATTTGAGCGTTGAGTATAAAGAGCGTATTGTTGATTATATGTTCAGGGAATATGAATTGGGACGTACGCCAAACCCTGATGTTCTTTGTAATAGAGAGATAAAGTTCGATGTGTTTTTAAAAATAGCAATGCAGTTAGGTGCTGATTATGTAGCAACAGGTCATTATTGTAGAAAAGGGACGTTGCATAATGTAGATGGAACAGAAACCTATCAATTATTAGCTGGAAAGGATGGAAATAAAGACCAATCTTATTTTTTGTGCCAGTTATCGCAAGAACAATTATCAAAAACCTTATTCCCGATAGGGGAGTTGACCAAACCAGAGGTTAGACGTATTGCGGCGAAAATGAATTTGATTACTGCGGATAAAAAAGATTCTCAGGGTTTATGCTTTATAGGTAAAGTTCGTCTGCCAGAATTTTTACAACAGCAGCTTAAGCCTAAAACAGGAAAAATTGTTGAGGTACCTGCTGAATTTGATATATACAATAGGGCGGTTCCTTTATTTTCAAATAAAGAAATGGAGCTCGAATTTTTTGCAGAGAAACCAGCTTATACTTTAAATGATGGAAAGGTTGTTGGTGAGCACCAAGGTGCTCATTATTTCACCAAAGGACAACGGAAAGGGTTGCATGTAGGTGGCACTAAAGAGCCTTTGTTTGTTATTGATACCGATGTAAAGGAAAACGTTATTTATACAGGTCAGGGTAAATCTCACCCAGGTTTGTATAGAAGAACATTGTTCGTAAATGAACAAGAGATACATTGGGTACGTCAAGATTTAGCTTTAAAAATTGACGAAAAATTAGAAATTAAAGCGCGTATTAGATATCGACAAGAATTACAAGAGGCTACTTTATACAAGGTAAATGGCGGTATGTATGTTGATTTTAAAGAAATGCAATCTGCAATTACAGAAGGGCAATTCGTGGCTTGGTATTTAGAAGATGAACTAATTGGTTCTGGCGTAATTTCTTAATTTAGAGCATAAGTTTCACGCTTTGTTTTTAATGGAGCACTTAATATTTTTCCATGCGAAATAAAATAACAGACCTTTTTAATATTGATTTTCCAATAATTCAGGGAGGAATGGTCTGGACGAGTGGTTGGCGTTTAGCCAGTGCTGTTTCTAATAATGGAGGATTAGGAGTAATTGGTGCTGGTAGTATGTATCCTGATGTTTTGCGTGAGCATATTCAGAAATGTAAAAAGGCTACGTCTAAGTCTTTTGCGGTCAATGTACCAATGCTATATCCTGATATCGAAAAACTGATGGATATTATTATTGAAGAGAATGTAAAGATTGTAATTACTTCAGCAGGAAACCCGAAAACATGGACATCAATTCTCAAGGATAACGGAATAACCGTTGTCCATGTAGTTAGTAGTTTAAAATTTGCCTTAAAGGCACAAGAAGCTGGTGTAGATGCTATAGTTGCTGAAGGTTTTGAAGCAGGCGGTCATAATGGTCGAGACGAAACTACAACATTGGTTTTAATTCCGGCAGTACGAGAAAAAATCACTATTCCGTTGATTGCAGCAGGTGGTATAGCTACTGGTAAAGCAATGTTAGCGGCAATGGTACTTGGTGCTGATGGAGTGCAGGTTGGTAGTCGATTTGTTGCAAGTGAAGAGGCGTCGAATCACATTGATTTTAAGAAAATGGTAGTGAATTCTCAAGAAGGAGATACTCAATTAACCTTAAAAGAACTTGCCCCAGTACGATTGATAAAAAACAAGTTCTATCGTGAGGTTCAAAGTGCATACCAAAAAGGAGCAACTACTGAAGAACTAAAGTCACTTTTAGGACGAGGGCGAGCTAAAAAAGGTATGTTTTTAGGTGATTTAGAAGATGGCGAGCTAGAAATAGGTCAAGTATCTGCATTGATACATGACATAAAACCAGCTAGCCAAATTATTGAAGAAATGATAAGTGAATTTAATCAGAGGAAACAGGAGCTTTCTAAATGGTAGATTAAAATACTTATACCTCTGGAGCTACATTTTTATTTTTTCAAACTTCCCAAATATTCCATTAAATCACGTAGTTCTCTTCTAGATATCATACGACCCATTGCAGGCATTGCGGACATAGAATTTTCTTGTTTAGCAATTCTTCCTAAAGGAATTTCTAATGGTTCTGCTTCAGAAGTTCTTAATAGTATATCGTTCGCACGTTGTTCAATCAACACTCCCTGTACTTTTTGACCGTCTTTCAGTGTTAATGTTACTGTGCCATAACCTGGAGCAAGTCGTTTGCTTGGCTCAATTAAAGCTTCAAGTATTTGTTTTCTATTTAATACATTGGCAATATTATCTAACGCCGGACCAACTTCGCCACCCGACCCGTCGACTGCATGGCATCTAACACATTGCGCTGTAGGGTTGTTGTTAAACACATTTCTACCAGCCCACCAGCTACCCCCGTGAAGGGTTTCTTCAAAAGAATCTGCAGAATACCCAGCTTTTTTAAGTTTATCTAATTGAGCGATAAGTTTTGGGTTGTCGGTAGCATTTACCGATTCCATGAGATCTAAAAGTATACCTTGGTCTAATTGATTTTTACTTGCCTTGTCAATAAGGCTCGCTAAAATGGTATTACTGTTTTCTACGGGTAAATCGCCCAAAACATTCAACATTTGTTGTTGTTCAGAAACAGAACCCTTTTTAAATATAGGTCCAAGGATAGCAGGCAATTTTTCCTTTGGAAGATTTAATTGACCTAATAACCCCACTGCAGACGTCCTCACTTGTTCGTTTGAATCTTGCATGCCAATAATCATAGCAGCTTCCATCTTATCGAAGTTAAGTTGACCTAGAGTATTTAAGACGGATGCTCGTACATCTGGTGACTTGTTTGTTCTGAATATGTTGTATAACTCATCATTATATGTACTAATACCAATGGCGCTTAGGGTTTTTGAAATACCGATGAGAATTTCAGGTTGGCGGTCTCTAAGTAATGCCGGAATATCTTTTCCAATTTTATCTTGCAGTAAATTGCCTTCTCTAATAATTTCACCTCTATATCTACCATCTACTCGGTCTAAGAGAGAAGGGTTGTTCCAAGTACCTAATGCAGCTAAAGCCTCACCTCTTAAACTACTGGCAACACTTGTTCTTTTTGCAAAATTAATCAGCATATCCAATTCTTGTTCTCCACCTACTCGCAATGCTGCATTTATGGATCTTCTTAAAAGTGGTTCTGAGGTATATTTTTCATTATTCAATAGTGTAGCTAATGCAGGTAAGGCGCCTTCAATTGAAAGGTCATCATTAATTGCTCTGGCAGTTTCAGTTACGATATATTCATCTTTATCTGACAAAAAGATGGAGATTTTCGGCTCTTGTAATTTTCGTAATACCAGAACGGCCGCAAGTCGCAGCGCTCTATTTTCACTATTCGCTAGAGCTAAAAGTGGTTCTGCGTTACCGATTCTAGAAAGCGCTAAAACAGCGGCATGTCTTAAATAAAGATCTTTGTCATCATTGGCAACAATCATTTCCAATAAAGGTTCAACAGCTTTTTCATATTTTAGTCTACCTAATGCTTGAGCTGCAAAGAATTTAACTCTATCATTTTCATGAGTAGTTAAGGAAATTAAAGTATCGGCTGCTGGCTCATATCTCAAATCGCCTAGAACCTTTGCACTTTGAGCTATAATTTCAGAATCGCTATCATGTAATAAGTCAAGTAATGGTTTTGCATCATCTTTATCATTTGCGGCAATTTGCCCAATACCCCAAATGGCATGAATACGCGCAAACTGATTATCATCGTTCTTAAGAACATCTTTTAATGCACGGTAGCCCCAAAAGGTTCTCTTGGCTAATTCGAACTGTGCTTTTTGACGTATTCTCATATCGCCGTAGCTTAAAAGCTTTACTAAATTTTCTGATTTATCATCTTTATAGTTGTGAGTCATTAATCTTTGGGTTTCTAAGCGTTCTTGCTCTAGGTCATTAGTTTCTTCTGTTACATCTAACTTCCAGACCCTACCATAATCTTTACTTCCCCAACCATTTACCCAATCAGCCAAGTATAAAGCCCCATCTGGGCCAAAATCAATTCCTGTTGGTAATACCCCAGATAAAATAGATTCATCGGTATTCAATTCAAAAGAAGCTCCTTTAGGTTTCAAATCAAAAGACCAAATATGTGAACGACTAGGATCACCAACGAATTCAACCAAAAAGAATTTATCCATCCATTTTTTGCCTAAAGCAGTTCCTGGGTTATACCTCATCCCTGTAGGACCATTATGAAAATTTTGAATTGGAGGCATGATGTAAGCAGCTTGTCCTTCCCAACGTGGAATGAACAGTTTTTCATCCATCCAAACATTATAACCATTATTCTTTGGGTCTGTATATTTTCCATATTGCCAATTGGCACGCCACCCTGCATCAGACCCTTCTACGATATGAACCAGTCTTTCACTTTCTCCTTTATGATCACCATCATTATCTGATGAAATAATATTACCGTACGCATCAAAAACAAATTCATGAGTATTTCTCAATCCGTGTGCAAATACTTCAAAATTAGAACCATCAGGATTGCTTCTTACGATAACCCCTTCATTTGGGTATTTATGATTTTCACCATCAACCGTAGTAATGTTTGCGCCAATATCGCCGATGCCCCAATAAATTTTTCCGTCTGGTCCTTCAATTGCCCCAGACATACCGTGGCCACTAAAGCCAATATGCACTGCAAAACCAGTTGCAATGCTCGTTTTTGTATCTAAAATTTTATCACCGTTAGTATCTGTAAGGCGATACATACCTGGACCAATACCTACAAAAATATCTTCATCTCTAACCAAAAGTGCTCCTGCTTGATCATTGATTTCATCGTTAAAATCATTCATTATTTGAGTAGAGATATCGGCTATACCATCTTTGTCGGTATCTTCTAACATCCAAACTTCATCTTGTTCAACTGCAAGGTCATGCCAATCATGAATGCTATCATTATTTAAATCTGGCAACCATTCATTTTCATTACTAAGTTCAGGTGCGAAGGTCTTATGCAGAAAGGCTCTTCTGTCCTCAACAGACTCTAATGCGATAGATTCGGTCATCCAGTCTCTATGGCCACGTATATCAAATTCAGAATTTTTATTTCTATTCGAACGGGTTATATAAATATTACCATCATTATCAATATCCAAAGCAATTGGATCTGGGGCTAAAGAGTCTGAGGCCCAAAGACTCAATTTTAAACCATCAGCTACTTTTGCTGAAATACTTTCCCTTGCAAGTTTCGCCATTTCAAGTAGCGCAGTGCTATCTTGTTGAATGGTTAAAGGAATTTCAATTGGTTTTTTTTCTTCACAGGAAATAGTTAAAAGGCATATGGTAAAAATGCCTAGCAAAAACTTTTGAAATGATGTCATTTTAATTTTTAGTTGAATTGAAGTTTAAAAGTAACGATTATTGTAATTAATCAATAATGAAAATCTACAGTAGTTTAATTATTAACATCATATATTAATTATGACATTTTTTTGATTTTGATAGTATTTAATTCTTTAAGTGGAAATACTATTTTAAAACTTCCATTATATTTGAAAGCATATCAAACATCTAAATACTATGAATACAATAAAAAAAGCGTTTACTCTTCTTTGTTTTGCTACTCTTAGCATAAATTTTATGGTAGGGCAAGAAGGGCATCCATTAGAAGGAAAATGGAATTTAACTATTGATCAAGAAGGAGAAGAATTACCAGCTTGGTTAGAAATTAGACACTCAGGTAACAACACGTTAATTGGTAGGTTTACTTATGCATTCGGTAGCGCACGACCTGTTGCAGAAATAGAAAAACATGGGGATTTGTTTTCATTTGAAATTCCGCCGCAGTGGGAGCCAGGAGCTTCTAATATGGAGTTTGAAGGAAAAATGGTCGGTGACGGACTTGAAGGTACTATGATTTATGTTGATGGTAAAACATATACTTGGACGGCTACAAAATCTCCGATTCTACCTTTTTATGACGATGCAAAAGAGGGAAAGGCCATAAAGCTTTTTAATGGCAAAAATTTAAATGGATGGACCATCAAGCCAGGTAACCAATGGGCTGTAATTGATGGTGTATTAACTAGCTCTAAATCTGGCGTAAACCTTATTTCGGAAGAGAAGTTCAAAGACTTTAAATTACATGCAGAATTTCGATATCCTGAAGGAAGTAATAGTGGTTTGTATTTAAGAGGTCGCTATGAAGTGCAAATAGCAGATAATATGGGATTGGAAGCTTCATCTATTTATTTTGGTGGAATTTATGGTCTACTTTCTCCAAATGAAAATGTTGCAATGAAGGCAGGGAAGTGGCAAACCTTTGATATTACCTTAATTGGTAGACGAGTAACTATTATTGCCAATGGTAAGACTGTTATATCGAACCAGAATATAGATGCAATGACAGGTGGCGCTTTAGATAATAACGAAGCGGAAGCTGGCCCAATTATGATTCAAGGTGACCATGGCACTGTAGAATTCAGAAAATTAGAAATAACACCTTTATCTAAAGGATAAGGTACTTTTAAGTAAAAAAAGCCTCCATAATTGGAGGCTTTTTTTATTATTATTCATCCCAATTTAATTGGGTGATTAGTGCCAAGGCTTTTACTTCTTCATCTTCATGAACGAAAATCTGAATGAGATCAGATAAAGGTGCTCCAAAACCAGCCAAACGTGCAGATTCACTTTCATCTTTTAGAATAGGTTCAATATTGTTATCCTTTAAGGTGACTTCTACTCTATGGGCTTTAATACTATTGCCACTAAATACCTTTTTATACTTTGAATCCATATCGTTTATTTTATACTTACATTCATTTCTTTAATATATGTATTGAAACTCTTGAAAGTAGACGTTAATATTTCAATTTGTTCTTGAGCCTCTTTCCAATCTTTTTGTTCAATAGCTTCCCTAACTCCAGGTAGTGTTTTAACACCATAACCTGTATAAAAACCAGGAGCATAAATTTGGTGCTTAAACCAAGGTCTTCTAGGCAGCCCCTTTTCAGAAGTTAACATATGTTCAGCTTTCATGAGTTGCTTATTGAGTTCATTTCTCATTTTACTAGAAAGTACAGCTGTATTTGTTTTCTCGAATTCGGTTATAGATTCATTTAGTAAAACCAATTCATTTTGTAAAGGAGAAAAGTCGATATATGGCACTCTATCTTTTTTAGTAGGGCTCTTAATGTGTTTTGTAGGATCAGCTGCTAATTGATATGTATTTTTCTCTACCATTGTGTTATGCTTAAGAACATCTTTACGCATACTCTCTGTTTCATTGATTATTTCTGTAAGGTATCCTGAAACGGTCGAATGCCACTGTGAGAAATTTAGGGGTAGTACATCTGCATTTGCCAAACGTAAAGTAATTAGACCTGCTGTGTTCGCCAACGCAACACCATATGCAAATTCAGGGTCTTTGAATCTTTTGTAATGGGGATATGTATCATAAATGGTATGGTATTCTCCACCACCATTTTCACCACCAAATCCTAAATTTAAGGCTGCGATACCTGCATGTTGTATAAATGGAGTGTAGTCAGAGCCAGAACCCAATGCATATAATTCAAAAGAGTCATCACCTCCATTAACCATATTTGCTGCAATTCTTCTTTCCTTTACTGAAACTTTAGTTTGTGGATCTAAAACGGTACCTGCAACTTCACTTACCATTGCTTGTAATGAATGTGAACCACCAGCACCTAAAAACCCACGTCCATTGCCATCAGTATTGATATAGGCAACCACTTTTTCTTGCAATTCTTTTTTATGATCTTCTACCCATTCAGTAGATCCAATAAGACCCGGTTCTTCAGCATCCCAAGCACAAAACACTAAAGTTCGTTTTGGTTTCTGTCCTTTTTTTGCAAGTTCGCCGATTGCTCTGGCTTCTTCCATAAGGGCTACCATACCACTAATAGGATCGTTTGCACCATGAACCCAAGCATCATGATGATTACCACGCATTACCCATTGGTCTGGAAATTCAGAACCTTTTAATGTGGCAATTACATTATGTGCAGGCACCAGTTTCCAATCGAAAGCAAGTTTCAGGTGTACTTTTGCTGGTCCAGGACCTATATGATACGTTATCGGTAAACCACCTCGCCATGATTCAGGTGCTACCGTACCATCTAACGCGGATAAAAGAGGTAGTGCATCTTCATATGAAATTGGTAAAACAGGAATTTTTGTAATGGTCGGTGCATCTTTTCGATCCAATCTTTTAGCATCTTTAGTAGCTGCATAACCGGGAGTCAAAACATCACCTGGGTAAGTAGGCATATCCATGACAGAACCTCTCTGCACTCCTGTTTTGTTTTTATAAGCACCTTTAGGGTACACATCACCTTGGCCATAACCATCATCTTCGGGATCTGAGTAAATAATACAGCCGATAGCTCCTTTTTCAGCAGCTAACTTTGGCTTAATACCTCTCCATGAACCTTGGTATTTAGCGATAACAATTTTCCCTTTTACACTTATACCTAGTTTTTCTAATTCTTCATAATCTTTAGGGATACCATAGTTGACAAAAACCAATTCGGCCTCTACGTCACCATCGGTAGAAAATGCATTATAGCTAGGCAAAAGGGCATCACCTTGTGCAGTAAATGGGTCACCTTCTACAGGGACCGCAGTTAGTTTTGCAGTGTATTTTTTAGGTCCAGTTAGTTCTAATACCCTTTCCGTAGGATAAGGAAAAAGAATTTGATAGGTTTCAATTTGGGCATCGTAGCCCCAAGATTCAAACTGATTTTTAATCCATTTAGCATTTTTCTCGCCAAATTCTGTACCGACCCAATGAGGCTCAGCAGCCATTTTCTGCATCCACTGGTCTAGGTTAGTGGCATTTAATTTTTCTTCAAAACTTTTTTCTAATTGAAGTTGTTTGTTCGTGTTCTCAACGGAAAACCCTATAATTGATTTTTGAGAAAAACCGGTGAGAAATGTAATTAAGAATAGGGTAGTTAGAATTTGTTTCATAGTGTTAGAATATCGATGTTGAAATTTAATTCGATTTAAGGTTAATGGTTGTGCCTGTTTTAGAACTTGTTATGGCTGCTTGTAGAATCTCCATAGTAATCATGTTATTTTCTAATGCATATACATTGTAAGGTTCTAAAATTAATTGGTTATTGATAACAGCTGCAAAAACAGAAAAAGGATCATCAAATGGTTTTTGTCGTTCCCCTAAAAGAAATGTCTCTTCGGTATAATCGCTGTATCCTTTAGAAAGTCTTAATCGTAATTGAGTAGGGTTATCAGAATAAATAGCACCCTTTGTACCATAGAGTTCCATATCTTTTCTGCCTATGGGCCAATTCCATGAAGGTTCTAGTATGGCCATTTCATTATCGTAGGTCAAAATAATGGTAGCATCGTCATCTACATTAGGATTGTTTTCAGGTTGTAACTGTTGTGTAACGGCAGTAATACTATTTGGTCGTTTGCCCTTCATTAGCCAAGTCATCAGATTAGCTCCGTAACAACCAAAATCTGTAATGGCGCCACCGCCATTTAATATAGGATCCGATAACCATTCTAAAAACTCATCAGAAACACCAATTTTCTTTGGGCCTTTGTGACCGTCTCTAATGATAACTTTTCTTAAATCGCCTATAGTTCCCTTTTCTAATAAATCGTTTGCCTTTACATTGGTCTCATACCATGAAGTTTCATAATTTGTTAAAACATGGATTTTATATTTTTTAGCCAATGCTTCAATTTTTTTAGCGTCCTCAAGATTGGTGGCTAAAGGTTTTTCTACCATCACATGTATGCCCTTTGGGGCGCATGACTCCACTACGTTCAAATGTTCCTTTATATTGCCAAAAGCAGCTACAGCATCTGGTTTTACTTTTTTTATCATTTCATCCATAGTATCAAAAACCATATCCATGGAAAAGCCAAATTCATTAGAAAGTCTTTGCGCTAATTGCTTGTTGGGTTCAACAATACCCACCATTTTAATATCAGTTTGAGTATCCCTACTAAGAATCCACCCAACATGACCATGTGTAAGACCGGAAACGCCCAATTTCACTGCACTATCTTGCGCGATACTACTATTTATGGACAGTATCAATATTAATGTTGCGAAAAATTGTTTCATAAGAAGGTTTTTAAAAATTTAAATAGGTACTTCAATTGTTTTGTGCTCTATTAGATTAGTACTTATGGTAAATACAATCAACTCTCATAAGTTTACCAATGAAAATAATTTAAGTGGACATTCACTTGATTTCTATTATAGAAAACACGAATAAGGGGCTATTTAAAAGAGCCATATTTCAGCTAAATATAAGAAAGTAGCAGCTTAAAAAACCAAAAAGGCGCCTTTATTTGGCGCCTTTTTTTCAAAATAGTTAACTCTTATTTTATAAAATCCACTAAATTTTTAGCTATTCATTGGTACTTCCATAACTAATACTTTGGCAGTACTATTACTATGTAGTGTAAAGGAGTCGGTTTCCCAAATACCATAACCATCTCGTTTATTTAAATTTTGGTCATTCACAACAATATCACCTTCTAAAACAAAAATATACACTCCATTTCCTTCTTTTTTTATAGAATAGGAATCTGTTTTGTTAGATTCATAATCACCTAAATGAAACCATGCATCTTGGTGAATCCAAACTCCATTATCATCTTCATTTGGAGAGAGTATTTGATAAAAACTGTTTTTGGTTTCAATATTTTTTATAGAAATTTGATCGTATCGCGGAACTACATCTTTTTTATTCGGAATTACCCAAATTTGTAGAAATTTAACCAGTTCATTTTTGTTCTTGTTATGCTCACTGTGTGAAACTCCTGTACCAGCACTCATTACCTGTACATCACCTGATTTAATAACAGTAGAATTCCCCATATCGTCCATATGTTGAAGATCACCTTCTAGTGGTATAGAAATTATTTCCATATTACTGTGAGGATGTGTTCCAAATCCACGACCTGCAGCAACCATATCATCGTTTAATACCCTCAGTACCCCAAAATTCATACGTTCGGGGTTATGATAGTTCGCAAAACTAAAGCTATGATATGAGTTTAACCATCCATGATCAGCATGTCCTCTGGTGTCTGATTTATGTAAAATTGTTTTCATTTTTATTCTATTTGAGATATAAAGTTAGTCGTTTTTTCTTTCCTAAGTTTACAGTTAAAGTGTTGATTATAATGAGTTACAATATCTTTTTTAAGTAAGGTAAATTGCTTTTGAATTGTTTCTTGCTAAAAGAAGTGGCTGACATAATATAAAAACAGGAAAAACGTTATACACAAAAATTCCCTTTTAAATGAAATCTATTTCTTTTCTATGCTTATTATTTTCAATTTCAACAATATATGCTCAAAGTAGTGCTGATGCTGTTAAACATTTAGGCGCAGGTATTGTTATTGGAGGAGTTGGAGGATATGCTGCAAATAAGATATCGAAAGGTCAGCGAGGCTGGACTTGGGCTAGTGCTGTAGGAAGTAGCTTAGTTGCAGGATTAGCAAAAGAGGCTTTTTATGATAAACCAAAAGGCGCTACTTGGGAAACAAGAGATGTTGTTTTTACTACATTAGGTGGTGTGGTTTCAGCATTAGCATTAGAAGTATTTACAGGTAATGATAGTGGTAGAAGAGGAAGAAGTGGCAATGGCAGAAAATGTGGTTGCTTGGTAGCTGAATTAGATTTTAATCAAGAATTAGATTTGCCAATATTTGTAGGAAATGGAACAGGTGATATTACCTCAGAATTACAGGCTGCCTATATTTTAAGATAAGCTCATAAAAGTCCCTTTGCCTTTATTTCTAAATATTTATTTAAAGTGTTGATAGTTAAATCTTCTGGTTTGGTGAGTATGGTTTGTATACCGTATTTACGTAATTCATTTACTACCAATTGCTTTTCGTAAATAAATTTCTCTGCTATGGTTTGCTCAAAAATTTCTAATGTATTATTTGGTTTTTTCTGGGTGTAAGAAATGAGCTCAGTATTCTCGAAAAATATAACAACAAGTAAATGTTGTTTTGCGATTGCTTGTAAGTAAGGAAGTTGACGATGCAGTGCATCTAAAGTTTCAAAATTGGTATAAAGTAAGAGAAGACTTCTTTGGGGCAGATATCTCTTTGTGTCGATATACAATCTACTAAAATCACTTTCTACAAAATTTGTTTTGAGATTGAATAATGTTTCAAGAATAAGATTCATTTGTGAACTTCTACGTTCAGCAACTACTCTATTTTCTATTTTATTACTAAAAGCGAACATACCCGCTTTATCATTTTTCTTCAAAGCGATGTTGCTGATTACAAGTGTAGCATTTATGGCATAATCTAATAAGCTAAGTTCGTTAAAAGGCATTTTCATTACACGCCCTTTGTCAATAATTGAATATATAGGTTGAGATTTTTCATCTTGAAACTGGTTAACCATCAATTGACCTTTTTTCGCAGTAGCTTTCCAATTTATGTTTCTTATATCATCACCTTGAATATAATCTTTGATTTGTTCAAACTCCATCGTATTACCGATACGGCGTATTTTCTTTATTCCATACTCAAAAAGTCTATTGCTAAATGCCAAGAGATCATACTTTCGAAGTTGTAGAAAAGAAGGGTATACCGGTACTTCTTTGTCTTGGTCAAAGGTGAACCTACGGGCAATAAAGCCAATAGGCGAACAAGCGAAAATATTTAAATTGCCAAAACTATAAATACCTCTTTCTACGGGTCTAACGGAGTAGGAATATAATTTTTGTTTACCGGTTTTTAAACGACTTTTAAAGCTAAGGTCTCTCTTTTGAAATTGAAAAGGGAGTTCATCTATGATATTCAAATGACTTGAAAACAGGTATTGATTGGTGACCTTAATTTCAATTGTATTTTCATCTCCATTTGAAAGTTTGTCAGAAACAATTCTATCTGCAATTACACCATCTTTCGAAAGAAATAAGAGAAGTATATCAATAAGGCATAATGTTAAGGAAAGATAGAAAAAGGACTTGGCAAGAAATGTAATGTTTTCAAAGATATAGGATACCAGAAAACAGAGAATTACCCCTGTTAATACAAAGAAAAACCTCTTTTGTAGAAATATGTTTTTGAACGCCTTTTTCACAATTACTTATCTAGGAATTTCTATGGTTTGAATTAAATCTTGCACCATTTTTTCGGCGGTTAACCCTTCCATTTCACGCTCTGGAGTAAGTATAATACGGTGACATAATATTGGTCCTACAACTTTTTTAATATCATCTGGGGTAATGAAGTCTCTACCATTAATTGCCGCTACTGCTTTTGAGGCCTCTAATATGGCAATTGAAGCTCTTGGAGATGCACCTAAATAAAGGTTTGCGTTGGTTCGGGTATTATTGACTATTGCAGCAATATATTTCAGTAAATTATCTTCTACAATAATATCCTTTATTACATTTTGATATGCAGCTATCTGTTCTGCCGATAATACAGAATCAATAAGGGCTTCAATATTAGTAGTTTTCTGTTGGTGTTTATTTTCTAGAATTTGAATTTCTTCTTCAAGAGTAGGGTAGTGAACATTAATCTTGAATAAAAAACGATCTAGTTGAGCTTCAGGTAATCTGTAGGTGCCTTCTTGTTCTATAGGATTTTGAGTTGCAAAGACCAAAAATGGAGGTTGCATTTCAAATTCATTACCATCGATAGTAATTTGTCGCTCTGCCATAGCTTCAAAAAGAGCAGCTTGTGTTTTTGCAGGAGCTCTGTTAATCTCATCAATTAGGATAATGTTCGAAAAGATAGGGCCTTTTTTAAACTCGAATTCAGATGTTTTTACATTAAAAATAGAAGTACCTAAAATATCACTCGGCATTAAATCTGGCGTAAATTGAATTCTACTAAAATCGACATTCATGGTCTTTGCCAATAATTTTGCAGTAACTGTTTTGGCGACTCCGGGTACACCTTCAATTAATGAATGCCCATTTGCCAAGATAGAAACAATTAGTAATTCTATCATGTCTTGTTGGCCAATGATTACTTTGCCCAATTCAGCTTTAACTCTAACTACCGATTCTTGTAGCTTAGAAAGGTCTATTCTAGAGTTAAATTCTAAGTTGTTTTCATCTTGTGTATTATCTTCCATAAGATTGTTTAAATGTGTTTATTTTCTGCGCTAGGTTTAAAGTATCTTGTTCTGTATGTATAGGTTTGTTTTTCAGACTCAACATGAAGTCTATTAAAGATTTTGTTTCTTCAATGTTTTTGCCTGCTTTCGCTGCTAATTGAGTTACTAACCTTTCATTTAAAACTGTTGTATTTATATAATATCTATTTCTTATATAGGTTAAAAAGTAGTTTATCTTTTTACTGTTTAGGTTTGTGTAGTCTTTACTTTGATGATAAAGAGATCCTACGGTTCTTGCGAACTCGACCGATGAATTTTCTAAAGGTTTAATAACTGGTATAATTCGTTGTTCTCGCTTCGCTTTAAAAATCACAAAAAGCAGAAGTCCGCATAATACTAGATAATAACTCCATTTTAAAGCAGGTTGATTTAAAACAAATCGCATTGGGGAGGATATTACCTTTCTTCCCGATTTTTTATAATCATCCCAATACAACAAATTATTATGTAAGTAAGAAAAACTATTGGCGCTATAGCTACTTTTATCGCTTAATAAATAATAATTTGAGAACGCAATGGGTAGGGTGTTGATGATGAAACTTCCTTTGCCGAACGATGTTTTAATGAAGTTTGGTTTAACTTGTTTTACGTTCTTTTCATTATTTAAAAATGTGTTGTCTTTAAAATGTATATGACCTAAAATCTCAGTGTTTAATGTATCTAAACTTGTGAAGTAGGCAGTATTGACCCCTCTTTCAAATTCATAAATATTTTTATTTAAGTCAGTGTGAGTAAAGTCAACATTTACGGTGTCTTCTTTAATGGTATACTCCTGTAAAATTTCAATATTAAGAGTGTCGGCTAATTTACCTCTAAGCTCTGTTGTCGCTATAAATACTTGATTACCCTTTGCAACGTATTCTAAAATTTGATTCGTTTCCTGTTCATCCAAATATATATAATCATTAATCAGTATATAATTAGAAGTTATCGAAGAGTCATTTTTTATAAGCACATCATAAATACTTTCTTCGACCGATTGTATTTCGCTATTCGGAAAAAGTGAAGGCAGTTCATTAAAAAGTACAAAGCACCCAAAAGGTATCTTTGAAATTGAAGTATATGAAGGTCTCCAATTAATAGGTCTAGGGCGAACTATTTCGGTTACGATAATACCAACGAGTACCGCAATTAAAAAGCCTAGAATTATTTTTGAACGCCTCTCCAATTTATTGTTTAATTAGTTTGTTAATAGATTTAAAGTCTAAAACTGATTTTTCATATTTATTTAAGTCGATAGTCTGTTCACCATACCATATGTGGTCGTATAAGTAGGTTACCTTTTTAAAACCTTGTTGTATAGTCGGCTGTGCTATTTCGTTTAAGTAGTCAGAATTCGTTTTATCAAAATGCCATTGAATAACATCGTTTTTTGAAAGTTTTTGTAAAGTGAGAAGAAACTGATATCGAATAGCAAGTCGGTAATCAGAGTTTTCTAATGCTGTACGTAAAAGGTTATTTACATCAATAGTTTCTATGTGCTCTTCAGTAAGATTTATATGGTGAAATGATTTAGCCCTTTTATTGAAAATAGAATTAAAATTTTCATTGATTAATACTTTCACAATTAAATAAATGGCCAATATGACCAACAGAAAGTAGATAAGGTATTCTAAAGCTTGAAGCAGTTGAGGTGATAACTCTATACCAAAAATGCGATATAAACCTTTACCTACCCAATTTATAAATCGTGCTAAAAGGTTTTGTGATTCTCCAGTTTTTGTGGCGTAATTAAATTCTTCTCCTACATACTTTTTAGAATGATTAACATCTAATTGGCGCATAGTCAAAACAGTTGATGTATCAATTCTAACAATACTGTCTTGTTCCCCTTGTGCAAAACTGCAAAGGGTCACAAATTGAAATACTAAAAGAAGAAAGATGTTTTTCAAATTAGTGGTTTTGGCCTATTTGCGCTATGGAAGCCCTTGTGCTTTCGTTATATGTTTTTTCATGTAAAGCATAATACAATATGCCATTCACAAATTGAGACAGGCATTGGCCGTAAACTGCTATAATTAATATGAAACAAGTACCTAACGTGTAAATTATAGTTGTTACTATAGAATGCGAATAATCTACATTGTTTTCAACCACATGAAATGTGTACACTCCAATTATTATTGCTGGTACTATTAGTGTTATCATTAGTAAAATTCCCAGAAGTAACCCTAAAATGAAGTTTACTCCTACAGATTTCCAAAAATTAGCGGTAACTAATCTCCAGCCTTCACCCAAGGCATCTGTAATTCCCTTTTTCTTTTCTAACATATCGAAAAAAGATACTCCGATCCATGCTGAAATAAAGAATTGAAAAATGTATTGAGCAAAAATCCCTAAAATTGGAATTATGACTAGAATGAATGAAGCCATTAAAATTACTAGGTATATAGGAATAAGTAGTAAAACAAAAAGGATAATATTGCCAAACTGACTTTTGGCATATTCCCACACTTCTTTTTTGTCAATATCTGAACTTTTCTTTTCTACATATTTGATCATATAGCTACTCGATAACGAATAGTTTAAAACGGCGACACATATAAAAATGACAAAGAAAAGAAAACCGCCAAAACCTAAATAAAGGTAATAATTTTGTTCTAACCCAATCTCTCCAGAAACATTCTCATAATTATATTCATGAGCAATCATCCCAATAAAACCTGAGACCAATAGATAACTTGCAATTAATAATCCTACTAAGAATATACCATTATAGCTAATGAAAACATTGGTGAAGTTTTTAATATTCTGTTTAAAAAAGTCAAAGAATGTGGAGATTATTTCTCCGAATTCACGGTTTACCCGTAATGGTATGTAATTGTCTTTCATGTCTGTTATTAAGTATTATGGGGTAAGCTATATAATAGAATACAATTAAAAATAAAGAGGCGGCAATAATTAAAAATGCCAACCAATTGGGCATATCGGTATAGCGAGTTATAAAACCTTCGATAAAACCTGCAATAATAAAAAAGGGTATAGTACTTACAACTACTTTTAATCCGTCTTTGGCTCCTTTCATAAAAGAGATGCGTCTAGAATAGGTTTTAGGAAATAAAATGCTATTTCCCATTATTAAGCCAGCACAACCTGCAATGATAATTACCGAGATTTCAATAGTACCATGTAACCATATTTGTTTGTTAGCTTCAAAGAAAACGCCTTTGGTATAGAAAAATGTTATGAATGCACCGAGCATTATTCCGTTACTAAAAAGAATGTAGGCGGTTCCTATGCTCGTAATAACGCCAAAGGCAAAGGCTAAAAAAGCTACTCTAATATTATTAATGGTAATCCCTAAAAAGCTGCCTATTTCACTACCACCTTTATAAATTGCCGCGGGATCTCCGTTTGCAATATTATTTAAGGTTTCATTGACATAAGTGTCCCCTAGAATTAATCTAACGAAAGTAGCATCGTTTAATGCAGATAGCGAACCAATTGCAGATGCGATAATAAAAATCAAGAAGGCAATGCCTAAGGTTTTGTGATATTGTTTGAAAAATAGTGGGAATTCGGTAAGCCAAAAGTCAATAACACGATTACGGCTTTCCTTTTTATTTTTATAAATTTTTTGGTGAGCTTGTGAAGCCAAACCATTTAAATACAATAAAGTCTTACTTTCTGCGTAATAAGTTTGCGCATAAGCTAAATCATTGGTCAGTTGAATATAACCATTGGTAAGATCATCTGGATTTGTGTTGGCCCCAAGGTTAATGGCCTTTTCAAATACTATCCATTTTTCCTTATTTTGCCTTACAAAAGCAGCTTCGCGCATAAACAGTATTTACCTTGTTAATTTAAGACTTAATGAATAACCTTCAAATCAATACAACGCAAAATGTTAATCTTAATTATATCATTGTTAGTATTGGTGAGCGAATTGTAGCATTTTTTATTGATGCTTTTATTTTATATCTCTATTCCCTTTTAGTGAATATACTAGGCGATGCTATCGGTTATATTTATGATGACGGTTGGACACAACGAGGATTAGTGGCTTTAATTTTCTTACCGGCAATGTTCTATAGCTTATTAATGCATATTATTTTTAATGGCAGAACGGTTGGTAAAATGTTGCTTAAAATGAGAGTGGTAAAGGTAGATGGATCACCAGTACATTGGAGTAATTATTTGGTTCGTTGGATGCTGCGCTTGGTTGATATTTGGCTTTTTGTGGGCTCAATAGGTATTTTAACCATTCTATTTTCAGAAAAGAGACAGCGTTTAGGTGATGCCGCTGCAGGTACTGTGGTCATTAGCACAAAGAACAAAACAACCGTGTCGCACACTATATTAGAAGAAGTGGAAGACACGTATTTACCACATTTTACCAATGTTACGATATTGACCGATAAGGATATTCGATTAATTAAAGAAACTTTTAGTGCAGCTAAAAAAAGCAACGATTTTAAGACATTAAAGGCGTTAAGAGAAAAGGTTGATAGTATCTTGCAAACAAATTCTGAATTATACGATATGAAGTATTTAGAAACTGTTCTTAAAGACTATAATTACTTTACCCAAAAGTTATAAGTGATGTTTTATTTTATCATTGATATATTAGGAACCATTGCATTTGCTATATCTGGTGTTTTGGTAGCTATGGATAAAAAGTTAGACGTCTTCGGCGTACTGATAATAGCTTTTGTTACTGCTGTTGGTGGCGGTACTTTGCGTGATTTATTAATAGGTATTAGACCCGTAGGATGGTTAAATACACCAATGCACCTACTTATAATAGTCATTACCGTTTTACTGGCAATATTATTTGTAAAACAATTAAAATACGTTAGAAAATCGCTATTTCTATTCGATACCATTGGTATTGGTCTTTATACCATGGTGGGTATTGAAAAAGGTTTGGCAGCAGACTTATCACCAGTCATGTGCATAGCCTTAGGTACTATAACAGCTTGTTTTGGTGGAGTAATACGAGATATATTATGCAATGAAATACCAGTAATTTTTAGAAAGGAAATTTATGCTACAGTATGTATTTTAGGTGGACTAGTTTATTTTCTTCTTATTCAATTTCCTATTGATAATACTATACCTTATTCCTTGGCAATTCTAACTATAATTATTATGAGGGTCTTGGCTGTTCGGTTTAAGATCTCATTACCAAATATATATCGCGATAACAATTAATGAGAAAACGGCTAATCTTATAAAAGACCATTTTACCAACATCTACTGCTCAACAACTTCTGCCTTTTCAATATAAATATTCTGCATGGGCCAATCACCTTCACCAACAGGCTGATTGTTAATTTTGTCAACTACGTCCATTCCTTCAATGACCCTACCAAAAGGTGTGTATTCATCGTCTAGGTGATAGGAACCTGGATTTGTAACAACTATAAAAAACTCAAAGGGTGATGCTAACATATGCGGGTTGTCCATTTCACTACTCGGCATTGAAATTGTTCCTCGATCGTGTTTATGCCCTTTTCTGGTATCAGGGGGTAATAGATATCTGCCAATGTTGGTTCTTTTCTTTCCGGTTTTGCGATCATCCGAATTTCCTCCTTGAATAATAAAATTCTTCACAACCCTATGAAATTGTGTGAAATCAAAATACCCTTTTCGGGTTAGATAAATGAAATTTGCCCGGTGATATGGTACATTGTCATATAATTCTACAGTAAAGCTTCCTAAATTTGTAGTGATTTTTACTTTATTAGATTTTAAGGTTTTTTCATAGTTAAAAAAGAAGTCAATGGCATTGTCCTCAGTAAGTTGAAATTTTTCTTCATCTTCTTGTTGCGATGTGCTATTTGCTTCATTTTTAGTCGAATCGATAGTTACCGCTGGTACAGAAGTTGTACTTTCAGCTTTCTTAGAAGTATCTTTGCACCCTACAGTAAGTATAACTGTGATAATAAAATACAAATAGAATTTAAGTGAATTCATGGATTTCAATTTTTTTGAACAACGGATATCAAAAATAAAAGATCTACCGCTTCCGGGGGAGGCTTCTCAATATAAAATGGCTCCACAGGGTCGTTTCGAAGAATTTAAAGAAATAAATCTAGAACGTCGAAATCCGAGAAAGGCAGCTGTAATGGCTTTGTTTTACCCTACAATTAGTCAAAACACGAATTTATTGCTGATTCTTCGTAAAACTTATAATGGGGTTCACTCTAATCAAGTAGGGTTTCCTGGTGGTAAGGCTGAAAAATATGATGACGGACTTTTATCTACCGCATTGCGAGAAACCCACGAAGAAGTAGGGGTGAAGCCAACTGATGTGACGGTGATTAAAGAGATTTCAGAAATTTTTATACCACCTAGTAATTTTATAGTGCAGCCTTTCATCGGGCTGTATAAAAATCCTAAACCATTTGTGAAGCAAGATTATGAGGTCGAATTGATTTTAGAAATACCCTTGTTAGACTTTTTGGATGAAAACAGAATCGTAACTAAAAAATTAACAACATCTTATGCAGTTGATATTGAAGTACCAGCCTTTAAATTAAACGGTTATATTGTTTGGGGAGCCACCGCAATGATGTTAAACGAGATTAAAGAGTTATTAAAGCAGGTGTTGTAAGGCATATTTATTTATTTTAGCATTCTATGGGATTATTTAAGACAAACCCTTTTGGGCATAATTTATTTTTAAAAAAATGGCTGATTCGTATTCTAGCGTTGCTTTCGCATCAACGCTATAAGCGTTTTAATACATTAGAGATAGAAGGATCTGATGTTATAAGAAATTTGCCTGATAGAAATGTACTATTTGTTAGTAACCATCAAACATATTTTGCTGATGTGGTGGCAATGTTTCATGTATTCAATGCAAGTTTGAGTGGTCGTGAAGATTCAATAAAAAACTTAGGGTATATATGGCAGCCCAAACTAAATATGTACTATGTGGCTGCCGCTGAGACGATGAAGAAAAGTCTTTTGACTAAGATTATGGCCTATGCAGGTTCAGTAAGTGTCGAGAGAACTTGGCGTGCAGAAGGGCAAGATGTGAAGCGGCAAGTGAAGATGAGCGATATTTCTAGCATCGGTAAAGCTTTGAATGACGGTTGGGTAATTACTTTTCCTCAAGGTACAACTACACCTTGGAAGCCATTACGTAAAGGAACCGCCCATATTATTAAAAAATATAAACCTGTTGTTGTGCCGGTAGTAATAGACGGATTTAGACGTTCCTTTGATAAAAAAGGCCTTCGCATTAAGAAAAAGGGAATTTTACAATCCATGGTTATTAAAGAACCCTTGGAAATTGATTATGAAAACGAATCTTTTGAGGCTATCATAGAAAAACTAGAGTACGCTATTGAACAGCACCCTTCTTTTCTAAAGGTGATTTCTAAACAAGACTTATTAGCATACGAAGAGGAGAATAAGAAACGTAAATGGAAAAAATCTTAAAATTCCAATTGTCTCAACTCACTATAATTCTTCTTTAGTTTTCTTAGTAATAGACCGTATAATAGGAAATAAATACCTCCCATAAACAAGGTTAGTATTATTCCAAAAATACCCATTGAGAGCATTACAGTTATCTTTAATTTTTCTGGGGATATGTTTTTGAGCCCTTCTTTTAATTCAGGAAAAGCTAGGGTAATATTATCACTTAAATAAACACCTATGATCATTATGATTATAGTAACCATAATCATCGATAATGAGAAAATAACATAGTGTTTAACTGTTCTTCGTGTTTTAATAATTTTACGCATTAAATTTTTAGAATTATCGAGTACTGAAATTTCTTTAAATCTTTGATAAAACTGAAAAATAAAGTAAAATGCAACTGCATACGTTAATATAGAAAGAATAAAGAGATATTTGGAAACCCCAATCTTTTTGTAAACCTCCATACCCTCTTGCATTGAAGGCAAAAGGTATAATAAATGTGGTAGTGTAAATTCTAATATACTAATGATAAGTATCCATTTCACTATAGAAGAAGATTTCTTCCATATCATTTTATGAATATCCTCATAGCTCAATTTAGGAATATTAAATTCCTTTTTTTGCCAGTCTTTCTTTAATAATTCCAGTTCATCCGTCATACGCTTATGGATTCAAAATGGTTCTTAATTTTGTTTTGATACGGTTCATCTTCACGCGTGCATTTACTTCTGTTATACCCAATGTTTCTGAAATCTCGGTATAGTTTTTATCCTCTAGATATAAAAAGACCAAGGCTTTATCAATATCACCTAGTTGTTTAACTGCCTTATACATCAATTTTAATTGTACTTCTTCTGTTTCATCATACTCATCCGCTTTTATCTTAAAAATTATAGATTCATAATCAGCGGTATCAATCCTTCTTTTGTGCTTTCGATACAAGGTGATTGCTGTATTTAAAGCTACACGATACATCCATGTACTAAATTTTGCATCACCTCTAAATTTGGGGTATGCTTTCCATAGTTGTATGGTAATTTCTTGAAACAAATCGTTGTGAGAGTCGCGGTCGTTTGTATACAGCGTACACACTTTATGAACAATGTTTTGATTGTCCTGTAGCTCGGTCACAAATTTGTGTTCAAGTTCTTTGTTCACTGTTGGTTGGTTGTTCTTATATAGTTAGTCATGTAAAAGTTTCGTTTGTTACAATGAATCTTAAAATAAATAAAAAAAGTGCTCAAGGAAACCTCGGCACTTTTTCTCAACTATAATATTGGAAATCTAATTTCTATAATCTAATGCAGGTGCTCTATCACCTAAAAGAGGAATATATTTAAAATCAGCACCTCTTTGCTCCAAAAATTCAATTTTAGCAGATTCTACCAATTTTTTGTCCTTGAACAAATCAATTGCAGTCTTTGTTAAAGTTTTTGCGGCTACCATCATACCTTTTCTACCAATCGATGTTCCACCAGCAGCAACGGCTTGCCAGCTATGAGCCGATGTTCCCGGCACCCAGGTAGCGGTGCTAAAACCTACGGTTGGTACAGTGAAGCTTACATCACCAACATCAGTTGATCCACCTGCTTTTCCTTCTGTTTTGTATGGTTGTACATTTTTTGCAGTGGCTAGATCTGCTTTTTCTTGACCTAATGAGATTGCAATTTTATCAGCAAACGCTTTTTCTTCAGTAGTGTATTCAATACCACCTACTTCAGAAAGATTCTCGTGCATCAATTTCTGTAAAGTAAGGTTTGGTAATAGTTCATGGGTGCCACCGATCATTTCATAATCCATTGTGGTGCCTGTACCTAAAGCAGCACCTTCAGCAGCTTTCACCATACGGTCGAAAATATCAATAACAACATCACGGTTATTATGGCGAGCATAGTAATATACTTCAGCAAAATCAGGAACTACATTTGGGGCCTTGCCACCATCTGTAATCACATAATGTATTCTAGCTTCTTGAGGAATATGCTCACGCATCATATTGACCATCATATCCATAGCTTCTACACCATCAAGTGCAGAACGACCTTTTTCTGGTGATCCGGCTGCATGGGCTGAGATACCGTGAAACCTGAATTTTGCAGATTTATTGGCCAATGCAGCACCAGCACTTGCAGCATTTTGTGCACCTGGATGCCAGTGAAGGGCAATATCTACATCATTGAAAAGACCTTCGCGAACCATATATACTTTACCTGAGCCACCTTCCTCGGCTGGCGTTCCGTAAAAACGAATGGTTCCTTGCATTTTGTTTGCAGCTAACCATTCTTTAGTTGAAATAGCTGCAGCAGTTGAAGCTGTGCCGAATAGGTGATGCCCGCAAGCATGACCTGCAGCTTTACCTGCCGATTCTTTATCAGCAATAGCTTTTTGAGATAGGCCAGGTAGTGCATCAAATTCACCCATAATAGCAATAACAGGACTTCCACTACCATATTCTGCAATGAAAGCAGTTGGTATACCTGCAACTCCTTTTTTAAGGGTAAAACCAGCATCTTGTAATGTCTTTTGTAATAGGCCAGAACTTTGCTCTTCTTGGTAGCCCATTTCTGCGAATTCCCAAATGTTCTGGGCTATATTTCCATAATCTTCGCTTTTTTGCTCTAGATTTTTAAGAATTTCTTTTTCACTCTTTTGAGCTTGAATTGAAAAAAAGGAAGTACTTAATACTGCCAATAATAATAAGGTTTTTTGCATTTTACGAGTTGTTTGTAGTTAGACCTTAAATATACTAAAAACAGAATATTATTTTAAAGTAGAAGGGCATTTGTTTAGTTTTGCAATTAAGTAATACATTATGAACATACCACTTTCAAGCTATCCTAGAATTGTAATTATAGGTGGTGGGTTTGGCGGAGTTTCTCTAGCCAAAAAACTGAGTAAAAAAGAAGTACAAGTCGTTCTTTTAGATAAGAATAATTACCATACTTTTCAACCCTTATTATACCAAGTTTCTACAGGTGGTCTTGAACCAGATTCTATTGCATACCCCTTACGAAAGGTTTTAATCGGATATGATAATTTTTATTTTCGTTTAGCAGAGGTCGATAATGTTGATCCACAAAAAAAGAAAATCAATACAAATATAGGTGATCTTTCATACGATTACTTGGTTGTAGCTACTGGCTCTGAAACCAATTTCTTTGGAAATGAAGAGATTGAAAAGAATGCCATGGCGATGAAATCCATACCGCAATCGCTTAATCTTAGAAGTTTAATTCTTGAAAATTTTGAGCAAGCACTTTTAACCGATGACTATCATGAGCGAGATGCGTTAATGAATTTTGTTATTGTTGGTGGTGGCCCTACAGGGGTAGAGCTATCTGGTGCTTTGGCTGAGATAAAAAAGGGTATTCTGCCTAAAGATTATCCAGATTTAGATACCAGAAGAGCACAAATTAATATCGTACAAGGAGGTGATTGTCTTTTACCTGGTTTTAGTGCTCAGGCTTCAAAAAAGGCGGAAGATTTTTTAGAGGAATTAGGAGTTCAAGTTTGGAAAGGAGTTAGGGTAACTGGTTACAATGGTAAAACAGTTACCACAAAAACCGATTTGGTTTTCGAAACTGCTACTGTAGTTTGGGCTGCAGGGGTAAAAGGTGCAGGTATTAAAGGTTTAGATGCAGCAGACGTATTAGCAGGCGGTAATAGAATTAATGTTAATGAGTTTAATCAAGTTAAAGGCCACCCTGATATTTTTGCCATAGGTGATATTGCTTGTATGGTAACGGAAGATAATCCTCGTGGGCATCCAATGGTAGCGCAGCCTGCAATACAGCAAGGTAAACTATTAGGGGAGAACTTAGAGCGGTTACTGGCACATAAATCGATGAAACCATTTGAATACAAAGACAAAGGAAGTATGGCGACAATTGGTCGAAATAAAGCCGTTTGTGATATAAAAGGATATCGTTTTCAAGGCGTCTTTGCCTGGTTTGTTTGGATGTTCGTTCACTTGTTTTTTATAATCGGATTTAGAAATAGAACCGTCGTATTCATTAATTGGGTATATAACTACATAAAATTTGACCGAGAGGCCCGTCTAATAATAAGACCATTTAAAAGAGATTACAGTCAGTTTAAGGATTAGAGCGAATTATTTGTATATAAATATCTGGCAGTTAGAGTCTTGCTAAGTATTTTTTGATTCATGATTTTTAAAATATATTTTGTAGGAATTATTTTCTAGAATAAGTTTCCGTCCTGTTAAAATATTGGTTGTTAACTTTTTATTCTTATGTACTTTCTCTATCAAAGGGCAAACAGTTGAAGAATTACCCACAGCATTACCATCATCATTAATCGGATTATCAATATTTGGGCATACATATTCTGTATTTTTAAAAAGGTGAAAATCATAAGTCCTTTATAGTTGGATATGTAATGTCAAAAGCTACGCAGATAGAACTTTAGGGGGTTAATGATACTTATTTATTGACCGAAAGATTTAGAACGAATTTGGTGGGTAAAATTTACTTAAATGATAAATTGTATTTGTTCTCAGGAATGGAGGTGAAAGCTGAAACAGGAAATTATGATAATGTTTCAAGTACTTATCGACTTGGTTTTGTAGCCAGTGCAAGGTTATCCTATTAGCGAAAATTTTATGATAGGGGTAAAAAGTAATGTTCAATTGAATAACTCTAGTATTGGTATTTTTGGCGAAATTTTAATTGAAATGCCAGTAGTTTATACTATATAGGAAGTAAGCTTAAATTTTAATTACTTTTTCTTGGATGAAAATTATTCATCACCTCTGCTAAATGTGAACGGTCTACATGCATATAAATTTCTGTTGTAGTTATACTTTCGTGGCCTAGCATTTGCTGAATAGCACGTAAATCAGCTCCATTTTCTAATAAATGTGTTGCAAACGAATGCCTAAAAGTATGCGGACTAATATTTTTTTGTAGACCAATTGTAACAGCCAAATTCTTTACGATGGTGAAAATCATGGCCCTTGTTAATTGTTTTCCTCTTCTATTTAAAAATAGAATATCTTGAAATCCTTCTTGAATATTTAAGTGAACCCTAATCTCATTTCTATAGATATTAATATACTTTTTATTGACAGAGCTGATGGGTACAAATCTTTGTTTGTCTCCTTTACCAGTTACTTTTATAAAATCTTCTTCGAAAAAAAGGTCAGATATTTTCAAGTCAATAAGTTCAGAAACTCGTAAACCGCAACCGTACAAAGTTTCTAGCATAGCACGATTACGTTCCCCTTCATTCGAGCTTAAATCGATAGCTTGTATTAATTTATCTATTTCGTTTTCAGAAAGAGTGTCGGGTAATTTCCGTCCTATTTTGGGGGACTCGATTAAATCTAATGGGTTGTCTTTTCTATAATCCTCAAAAATTAAATAGTTAAAAAAACTCTTAAGTCCAGATATAATTCGTGCCTGCGATCTGGGGTTAATCACTTTGGCAATTTCATATATAAATTGCTGAACGGTATCTTTTTCTATTTGAATAGGGTTGACAGATATCGAATGTGAATTTAAGAAGTTCATAAGTTTCTCAATATCTCGAGTATAGCTTTGTATAGAATTTTTTGATAGTCCACGTTCTAGCTTTAAATAAACGGTATAATCTTTCAGTGCATTTTGCCAATTCATGGTTTAAAGATAGATATTACATTATTTAAAAGTAAAGTATAAATGGTATGAAATACTGGTTCTTTGGTGTATGAACATTTATCACTAATTTTTATATCTACTCAAATTAAATGTAACAATCAATTTTATTAATAGGTGATGGTTTTGGAGTAGAGGTAGCGCTTAGACCTATTGCTGGCCTTGATTAAAAAATAAATAATGTTCCATTAGCTTTTTATTTCGATTGGAGACCTTTTATCGGTCTTAGAGAGTATTTAGGGAATAAAGTTGGGGCTTTTGGTCTAGCTATTTGATATGTAATTGAATAAGTATTAAAGTCTTTCAAATGTAAAAGGGGAACTATGCCCCCCTTTTTTATGCCCTTTTGTTGTATACTATTTGCTGTTTCAATACGTTCTATGTTAATGAAAATTATACAACTAAACATGAAAAAAATCTTGTTATTACTAGTTATGACCATTTTTACTAGCCAGATTTTCGCTCAAGAAGGTTTTAAGATGGGTATTCAAGCAGGTCTACCTTTTAATGATTTTAATGAAGCTCTAAGCGTTGTAGTTGGTGTTGATGTTTCATACATGTATCCTTTAGGTGAAGTAGTAGACATAGGACCCGCAGTAGGTTTTATCCATGGTTTCGCAGAAACATTTCAATCTAATATTGTACGCGCAGATTTAAAACCAGTTCAGTTTGCACCTTTATCAGCAGGCGTGCGTATTTGGACATCAAATGATTTCTCATTCGGTGGTAATGTAGGTTGGGCTTTAGGTGTTAGTGAGGGTAATGATGGTGGTTTGTATTACAGACCAACGATTGCTTATTTAATGAGTTCTAGTGTAGAGATCAATTTTTCTTATACAGGTATTGAATTAGACGAGGCTACTTGGTCTACTTTAACTCTTGGTATTGTGTATAATTTTGAGCCGAAGTATAGAACTCGCCGATAAGGCCAAATCGAAGGTAAAGTAAATGTACTTCTACAATTTCTTATCAATTTGTTAATCAACATTTGTTACTTTTGATACATGAAGATTATCATAATTAATGGCCCTAATTTAAATTTGTTAGGGAAAAGGGAGCCAGATGTGTACGGAGCTGAAACATTTGAAGATTACTTTTCAAAACTTCAAATCAAATTTAAAGATGTTGATTTAGAGTACTTTCAATCTAATATCGAAGGAGAGCTAATTTCAAAAATTCAGGAAACAGGTTTTACCTATGACGGTATAGTATTAAATGCCGCGGCATACACGCACACCTCTGTTGGTATAGGCGATGCAGTAAAGGCTGTAAAGACTCCTGTAGTAGAGGTACATATTTCAAATACCCATAAGCGCGAAGAATTTAGGCATGTTTCTCACATTTCTGCTGCCGCAAGTGGTGTTATTCTTGGCTTCGGACTTAAAAGTTACGATTTAGCCATCGAAAGTTTTTTATTGTAAATACAAGAAACCTTTAACATCTGGTTGACTAGCTTAATTCGTAAATAGTTGTAAAATCTATAACTATGAAAAGAATTGGCCTAGTACTTTTGACCATATCTTCATTTATAATTACATCGTGCAGTGATAAAGAAGATTTAACACTCACTCCCATTATTGATGATTCAATTTCTCTTAGTAATGCTTTTTCTAGTTTAACTTTTTCAAAACCATTAGATCTACAGTCCCCTCAAGACGGAACTAACAGAATATTCGTTGCAGAAAAAGGAGGTGTTATAAAGTCTTTTGATAACATAGACGCTACAGAAGTGGTCTCTACATTTTTGGATATTTCAAATAAAACAGCCACGGCAAGTGAATTGGGCCTATTAGGGTTTGCCTTTCATCCAGATTATAAAACCAATGGTTTTCTTTATGTTACCTATACACCGAGTGAGAGTTTAGCGGTGGTTTCTCGTTTTAAAGTATCCGAAACGGACGCTAATTTTGTAGAAGAGTCAAGCGAAACTATTTTATTGGAAATAGCCCAACCAGAAACTAATCATAATGGGGGTTAATTGGCTTTTGGTCCTGATGGATATTTATACATTGCTTCAGGTGATGGTGGCGGTACGGGTGACCCTGACGGGAATGCCCAAAACTTAGAAACACTGTTAGGGAAAATTTTAAGGATTGACGTCAACAATCAAGATTCTGGTTTAAATTATGCAATACCGACTGACAACCCATTTGTGGAGAATGAAAATGCTAGAGGTGAAATTTATGCATACGGACTAAGAAATCCATGGCGATTTAGTTTTGATAATCAAACTAATACAATTTGGACTGCCGATGTAGGTCAAGATGAGTTAGAAGAAATAGACCTTATAGTAAAAGGTGGAAATTATGGTTGGAATATTCTTGAAGGTACTTCTTGTTACCAAGAAACAGAATGTGATGCTACAGACTTAATTGCTCCACTTTATGAATATGGCCATAGCAATAATGATAAATCGGTTACCGGTGGATATGTTTACCGTGGAAATGAATTACCGAATTTAAAAGGGTATTACATTTATGGCGATTTTATTTCAGGTAGAATATGGGCGTTAGATCAAGCCGGAAATAATAAGTTATTTTTAGAAACTGGCTTAAATATTTCTTCTTTTGGGATAGATGAAAATAAGGAGATATACCTGTGTAGTTTTGACGGTAAAATTTATAAGTTCAGTTCTGCAGAGTAAGATTAATCTACTTTTTCGGGTCTTAAATATTTTTCCTCAACATAGAAAGTGGCAAAGGGGAGAAGAGAGGCTGCTCCAAAAATGAGTAGCTTCTTTATGCCCCATTTTTTTTCATAGCCAACTAAAATTGTAAGTGTTATAAAAGCAATAAATAGTGCGCCATGAGCGTAGCCAACTAATTTATTCGGTCCGGGTATTTCTGCCCAGTATTTCAATGGCATGGTTATTCCGAACAACGCCAAATAGGAGATTCCTTCTAAAATTGCCGTTGCTCGAAATAATTTTAACATGCTATTTGTTTATTAAAAATGATTATAAATGAATTACTTCGTCGTATGCAGCTGCAACCGCTTCCATAACTGCCTCACTCATAGTTGGGTGCGGGTGAACTGCTTTTAATACCTCATGACCTGTAGTTTCAAGTTTACGTCCTAAAACTGCCTCAGCAATCATATCAGTTACACCAGCACCAATCATATGGCAACCTAACCATTCGCCATACTTGGCATCAAATATAACTTTAACGAATCCGTCAGAAGCACCAGATGCTTGTGCTTTACCACTTGCAGAGAATGGGAATTTACCAACCTTAATATCAATACCCTTATCTCTTGCTTGCTTTTCTGTCAAACCAACAGAAGCAATTTCAGGAGAGCAATAGGTACAACCAGGTATATTGCCATAATCTAATGGCTCAACATGCATATTTGCTAATTTCTCAACACAAAGAATACCCTCTGCTGAAGCTACGTGAGCAAGAGCTTGCCCCGGTGTTACATCACCTATGGCATAATAGCCAGGTATATTTGTTTGGTAATAATCATTTACCAAAATTTTATCACGATCTGTAGCAATACCAACCTCTTCTAAACCTATATTTTCAATATTGGTTTTGATACCAACTGCAGACAATACAATATCAGCTTCTAGAATTTGTTCGCCTTTAGCGGTTTTTACTGTCGCTTTTACTCCGTCTCCAGAAGTGTCAACAGAAATAACCTCTGCAGAGGTCATTATTTTAACTCCTGCTTTTTTAAAGCTTCTCTCTAATTGTTTAGAAACATCTTCATCTTCAACAGGTACTATATTTGGTAAATATTCTACTACTGTTACATCAGTACCCATAGAATTATAGAAGTAAGCGAATTCAATACCGATAGCTCCACTACCTACAACAATCATTTTCTTAGGTTGCTTGTCTAAGGTCATTGCTTCACGGTATCCTATAATTTTCTTACCATCTTGCGGTAAACTTGGTAATTCACGACTTCGAGCACCAGTTGCAATAATAATATTGTTAGCGCTATATTCTGTAACAGTACCATCTTCAGCTTTAACCGAAACTTTCTTGCCAGCTTTTAGTGTACCATAACCTTTTATAACTTCAATTTTGTTCTTCTTCATTAAGAACTGAACACCTTTGCTCATTCCGTCGGCAACGCCACGGCTTCTTTTTATAACAGCATCAAAATCCTTGTCAACACCTTCAACCTTAATTCCATAATCATCTGCATGTTTCAGGTATTCAAATACTTGCGCAGATTTTAACAAAGCTTTAGTTGGGATGCAGCCCCAATTTAAACAAACGCCTCCAAGACTTTCTTTTTCAATAATAGCGGTCTTAAAACCTAATTGTGAAGCCCTGATAGCGGTTACATATCCTCCTGGACCACTACCTAAAACAATAATGTCGAAACTGCTCATATTTTGTTTTTTTGATGTTTGAAATGAGGTGCAAAAGTACAAAACCAAATCGAAATTGAGAATAGGATTTTAAAATATGACCTTTAATTTCTTATTGTGATATTTTGAAAATTCAATTTTCTAAAAACGAGGTATCGTAATTACTTAATATACAATAAAGAGGCCCAAAAAGGCCTCTTTATTTAAGTTTAAAATAGAGTAGATTATTCAGCAGGCACAAATTTTAATGCAACCCCATTAATACAGTGACGTAAACCCGTAGGTTCTGGGCCATCTTCAAAAACGTGGCCTAAATGTCCGCCACAGGTGGCGCAGTGTTCCTCTGTTCTTACGCCGTAAGTGTTATCAATTTCGTAGCCTACATTACCTTCAATTTCTTGATAAAAACTTGGCCAACCCGTACCAGAATCAAATTTGGTTTGGCTTTTAAAAAGTGGAGTGGCGCAGGCAGCGCAAACATAAGTGCCCTTCTTTTTAATCTTCAATAATTCACTAGAAAATGGGTTTTCTGTTGCAGCTTCACGCAAAACATAATATTCAGCATCGGTCAATTCCTTTTTCCACTCAGCATTTGTTTTCTGAACTGAAAATTCTTTTGTGTTTTCCACCTTTGTGTCAGTGGCCATTTCTTTTTCTTGCGATGTGCCTTTGCAACTAGCAAAAAGGACTAATAGCGCTATTCCAATTTTCATTTTCATTTTCAATTTTTTTAATCTGTCGTAAATCTTTTAAAGACCTTTCAAGTTATTGTATTTACGTAACTTTTAAAGTTAAGGTTTTAAAAAAAAATATAGAAATAAAAAAAGTCTTTAGGTTTAACCAAAGACTTTAGATGCTATAAGTAAAGTTTCTAAAAACTAATCTAATTTTATTTTTTGAATATTCTCTTCTTTCACTCCTAAATGCGCCATAACCGAATTAATATCAGAAGTGTCTAATTTGCCAGTTGTTGATTCTGCTGGTAAAACAGCAATTCTAAACACTTGATTGTCGGTGTCGCCTGCAGGTAAAGTACTTAAGTCAAAATCTGATTCTAAGAAAATATTTACATCAAAGAAAGTATAATCAAAATTATATTGTAATAAGCCTTGGTCTATAATTCTTGTTTGAGGCATTAATCTCCAAATATCAACTAAATCACCATTTCCATCTACGGTTTCATCCCACAACAAATACACTAAAACTACATCTGTTTCAAAGACTTCTACATTCTGAGGGAATTCATAAAAGATAGCGTAATCATTTTCAAGGGTAAAAGAACCTTCAATATCCATCACTTTTCCCAAGATGTTAATTCCATCCTGCCCATTGGCACCATCAATTCCGTCAAAACCATCATAACCTGCAGGTCCTTGTGGTCCTTCACATGAAATAAAAAATATAGCTACTAGTGCTCCTAAAAATAAGTTCAGTTTTTTCATATTAGTATTATTATTGAATTTTTGTATAAATATTTTATTCTTACATTCAAAAAGCGTTCCATTTTTGGTAATTCAATTTATAAATCGGATATTAACTGCTATAATTTTAACAAAAAACAATCATTGTCGACCGTCTTTCTAAGATGATTAGCTTTACCCAAATAATTAAAAGATAATATGTCTAACGTAATAGTTCACTCTTTATTTACTGAATTTGATATTAACCTTTTTAAAAGTGGTAAACATTATCGCCTTTATGAAAAGCTTGGTTCCCATATAATTGAAGTAGATGGTGTTAGAGGAACCTATTTTTCAGTTTGGGCACCTAGTGCTAAATCTGTATCTGTCATTGGAAATTTTAATGCTTGGAATGCAGATGAACACAAGTTAAATGTTCGTTGGGATGCAAGTGGTATATGGGAAGGATTTATTCCGAATGTAGGAAAAGGTGAAGTATACAAATATAAGATTCAGTCTAACAACAATGATATTTGGACAGAAAAGGCAGATCCTTTTGCGAGATTTTGCGAACACCCACCTAATACAGCGTCAATAATATGGACAGCTGACCACAAGTGGAAGGATAAGGATTGGATGGGCTATAGAAAAGAGAAAAATGGTTTAGATAAGCCGTACTCTGTTTATGAAGTTCATTTAGGCTCTTGGAAAAAGAACGCAGGTAATAAGTTTTTGACCTACACCGAGTTGGCAGAAGATCTTGTTGCTTATGTTAAGGATATGGGGTATACCCATATAGAGTTTATGCCTATTATGGAGTACCCTTATGATCCATCTTGGGGGTATCAATTAACAGGTTATTTTGCACCTACTTCAAGATTTGGCACACCAGAAGAATTTAAATTATTGGTAGATACATTTCATCAAAACGATATAGGAGTTATTTTAGATTGGGTTCCTTCACATTTTCCAGAAGATGCACATGGTCTTGGTTTCTTTGATGGCTCAAATTTATATGAACATCCAGATAGAAAAAAAGGTTACCATACAGATTGGAAAAGCTTAATTTTTAATTATGGAAGAAACGAAGTTCGAGCCTTCTTAATTAGTAATGCACTTTTTTGGTTGGATCAATATCATGTAGATGGGCTGCGTGTAGATGCAGTTGCTTCTATGTTATATCTCGATTATTCAAGAGAAGAAGGGGAATGGGATCCAAATATATATGGTAACAACGAAAATCTAGAAGCGATATCATTTATTCGTGAATTGAATGAAGCTGTATATTCAAATTTCGAAGGCGTACAGACAATTGCTGAAGAATCTACGGCATTTTCTGGTGTTTCAAAACCAGTGGAACACGGTGGTTTAGGATTTGGAATGAAATGGATGATGGGTTGGATGCACGATACACTACAGTTTTTTCAAAAAGAACCAATTTATAGAAGACACCATCAAAACGACCTTACCTTTAGTATGACCTATGCTTTTACAGAGCATTTTATGCTACCATTTTCACATGATGAAGTGGTATATGGTAAGCAATCTTTGGTATATAGAATGCCAGGCGATGAATGGCAGCGCTTTGCTAACTTAAGGCTTCTTTTTGGGTACATGTTTACTCACCCTGGTACAAAACTTATGTTTATGGGTGGTGAGTTTGGGCAAACCGCAGAATGGAATTTTGAACAAAGTTTAGATTGGCATTTGTTACAATATGAAGGTCATGCTGGAATTCAGGATTTTGTTAAAGATTTGAATCATCTGTACAAAAGTTCTCCTGCGATGTACGAAAAGCAATTTAGCTCAGAAGGTTTTCAATGGATAGATTACAGTGATCATGAAAATTCAGTTCTAGCCTATGTACGTAAAGGTCATGATGAAGAAAATGATTTAATAGTAGTTTGCAATTTCACACCAATTTTGCGAGAAAATTACCGAATAGGCATGCCTAAAAAAGGTAAAATCAAAGAGATTTTAAATAGTGATGATGTTAAATATGGTGGTGGCGGTAATTTGAATAAAGTTATCAAAGTTTCAACTAAGGCCTCTCATGGATATAAAAAATCAATTGAAATTACAATTCCACCATTAGGTATCGTAATTTTAGGGTAGTAATTTTAATATAAACGGTTCACCGTAAACATTTTATGACTATTTTTTTTGGTATTTAAAGACATCTCTTTAATTATATTTTAATGATAACAAACACAGAGCTTGAATATAAAGGTAATTTATACCCTAACCATATAGTCGAGTTTACACAAGATACAGATAAGTTGTATTTCACAACTGAGAACGGTGTCGTTCTACAGATTACAATTCTTCGGGGTAGTGTAATTCGTTTTAGATATGCTACAAACTACAATTTCGAACCAGATTTCTCTTACGCTATTGATCCCGATAGTACGATGGGTTATAGTAAGTTAGAAGTTGTTGAGAACCATTCAGAGTATATAATATCTACTGCGAGACTAAGTGTTTTGGTAGATAAGAAAACGCTTAGAACCCAAATTTCAGATTTAGCAGGTAATATTATAAATGAAGATGAGCTGGGTTTTCATTGGGAAGAGAACTATGAGTACGGTGGAAACACCGTTAAAATGAGTAAGATTTCTCAAATTGGTGAAAGCTTTTACGGCATGGGCGATAAAGCTATGCATAGTAACCTTAAAGGTAAAAAAGTTGAAAATTGGGTAACCGACCAATTTGCATTCGCAAAAGAGCAAGATCCATTATATAAGGCGATACCTTTTTATATTGGGTTAAGTAAGGGTAAGGCTTACGGAATCTTTTTTGATAATAGTTTTAAAACGAGTTTTGATTTTTCACAAGAACGTAGAAATATTACTAGTTTTTGGGCTGATGGGGGTGAATTAAATTACTATTTTATTTTTGGCCCAGATATGTCAAGGGTAGTTAGTTCTTATTCTAATCTGACTGGTACACCAGAGCTACCACCAATGTGGGCACTAGGCTTTCATCAATCTAAATGGAGCTATTACCCAGAGAGTAATGTAAAAGAGGTTGCGAACGAATTTCGTAATCTAAAAATACCTTGCGATGCCATATATCTAGATATAGATTACATGGACGGTTTTAGATGTTTCACTTGGGACAAGAATCATTTCCCTGATCCTAAGAGAATGATACAGGAACTCGAGCAAGACGGTTTTAAAACCGTGATAATGATTGATCCAGGTATAAAGGTGGATCGTGATTATTGGGTATATAATGAAGCTTTAGAAAACGATTACTTCTGTAAAAGAGGAGATGGTCCTTTAATGCATGGTAAGGTTTGGCCAGGAGAATGTAATTTTCCTGATTTTACAAATCCTGCAGTACGAGAATGGTGGGCCGAGTTGTATAAAGAATTTATGTCTGAATTAGGTGTTCATGCTGTTTGGAATGATATGAACGAGCCCGCAGTAATGGAAGTGCCTACAAAAACGGCGCCATTAGATACAAGGCATAATTATGATGGTCACCCATGTACGCATAGAAAAGCCCATAATGTTTATGGTATGCAAATGGTTAGGGCAACTTATGAAGGTGTTAAAAAGTATGTGTATCCAAAAAGGCCTTTTGTGATAACAAGAGCGGCATTTGCCGGTACCCAAAGATATGCTTCTACTTGGACAGGAGATAATGTTGCCACATGGGAACATTTATGGATAGCAAACGTACAAATGCAGCGCATGTGTTTAAGTGGGTACTCCTTTGTGGGTTCTGATATTGGTGGATTTGCAGAACAACCAGATGGCGAGTTGTTTGCAAGGTGGATACAATTAGGGATTTTTCATCCATTCTGTAGAGTTCATTCAAGTGGGGATCACGGCGATCAAGAACCTTGGTCTTTTGGTATAGAAATTACAGATATTGTTCGAAAGTTTATAGAAATAAGGTATCAACTTTTACCTTATTTATATACCATGTTTTATAAATATACTAAAGAGAATAGGCCAATGATACAGTCATTGGTGTATTATGATCAAGAAGATACCCAAACCCATTTTAGAACAGATGAATTTATTTTTGGTGAAAAAATATTAGTTTGTCCTATACAAGAGCCAAATGCTCAAGGGCGTAGAATGTACATTCCTAAAGGAGAATGGTATGATTTTTGGACCCATGAGTCAGTAATAGGAGGCAAAGAAAAATGGGTTGCAGCCGGTTTAGATAAATTACCAATTTTTATAAAGGCAGGAGCTATAATTCCTAAATATCCAATTCAGCAATATGTTGGTGAAAAGAAAATTGAAGAATTGTTGTTAGAGGTTTATTATAAAGAAGGGGTAGAAGCTTCAGAAGTATATGAAGATGCAAACAATGGTTATGATTATAAGAAGGGAAGATATGCCTTAAGTAATTATAAATTGACAGGGAAAGAAAATTCGTTGACAATACAATTATTTAAAGATGGAAGTTTTGAAACGGAATATGAAACCATTAAACTTAATATTCATGGTTTGCCTTTCCAGATTGAAAGCGTAATGGTAGATAATGAAGAAATAGCATTAGAGAGTTTAAGTCTGGGTGGGGATAATATTTTACGCATTGACAAAAACTTTACATCATTACATCTGTCAGGAAAAGAATAACTTTGTATTTAATTACCATTAACTTAAAAACTGAATATGAAAAAAATAGTATTAATAGTACTTGTGTTTATAGGGGTATCTGCTTGTAAGGTGAATCCTTTTACAGGACAGAAAACTTTAAATTTTTATCCAAATAGTCAAGTATTTCCTTCTGCTTTTGCACAGTATGACCAATTTTTAACAGAGAATAAGGTAGTCACCGGTACCGCCGAAGCTCAAATGATAACTAGAGTAGGGCAACGAATTTCCTCCGCGGCTGAACGATGGTTAACGGCTAATGGTCATCCGGGTTATTTGAAGGACTATAAGTGGGAGTATAATTTAGTGAATGATGAGACTGTAAATGCTTGGTGTATGCCAGGTGGTAAAATTGTATTTTATACAGGTATTTTGCCAATTACACAGTCAGAAACAGGTGTAGCTGTAGTAATGGGCCACGAAGTAGCTCATGCATTAGCGGATCATGGAGCGCAGAGAATGAGTGCAGGTACTCTACAGCAAATAGGAGCAGTTGCAGGTAATATCGCAATTCAAGATGAGCAGAAACGTAATTTATTTAATCAGGCATACGGTATTGGGTCTCAAGTTGGGGTAATGTTACCATTTAGCAGAGGTCATGAAACAGAAGCGGATCTTATTGGTTTGCAGATTATGGCGATAGCGGGCTATGATCCCTACGAAGCTGCAGAGCTTTGGAAGCGTATGAAAGCGAATAGTGGAGGAGAATCACCACCAGAATTTATGAGTACACACCCATCTAACGATACAAGAATAAATAATCTTACTGCATGGGCACCAGATGCCGCTGCTGAGGCTGCAAAATTTGGAGTGACTAAATTTAAATAAAACTTAAAGCATTATTGTATATTGAAGCCGTTCAGAAATGAGCGGCTTTTATTTTTATATATGGGGAAAACACTAGTTGAAAAAGGAAGTAAAAAATTATTGAATGCTTGGGCCTTTTATGATTGGGCAAATTCAGTATATAGCTTAGTTATTTCATCTGCGGTATTTCCTATTTTTTATGGTGCTCTATTTAGGGTTGAAGGTATTGAGAAGGTTACAGTTTTTGGAGGTGAGATTGCAAGAGCTCCGTTAATAAGTTACACCACTTCTTTGGCTTTCGTTTTCATTGCAATCATAACTCCGTTAATTTCTGGGATAGCAGATTATTTAGGAAACAAAAAAGTGTTCATGAAGTTCTTCTGCTATTTAGGTGGTCTTTCATGTATAGGGCTTTATTGGTTTTCCTTGGAAAATATTTACGTAGGATTAGCATGTTACTTCTTTGGATTGGTAGGCTTTTGGGTGAGTTTTGCCATCAATAATTCTTATTTGCCAGATGTAGCTTTTCCAAAACAACAAGACGATATAAGTGCAAAAGGCTTTTCTTTGGGATATGTCGGTAGTGTAATTCTTTTGATATTTAATTTGGCAATGGTCATGAAACCAGACCTCTTTGGTATAACTACTGATGAAGCCGGTGCAGCGGAAATAAAAGCAATGAAATATTCATTCGTGACTGTAGGTATTTGGTGGATACTTTTTGCGCAATATAGTTTTTACTACTTGCCACAAGGCTACAAGAAGGAAGGGGGAAGAACCAATATAGTTTTAAACGGATTTAAGGAGCTTAAATTAGTATGGCATCAACTTGGGGGGCAAGTAAAGCTCAAAAGGTATCTAGGAGCATTTTTCGTTTATAGCATGGCGGTACAAACCGTAATGTTGATAGCGACATATTTTGGGGAAGAAGAAATAGCATGGGGTACTGACTCGGAACGTACAACTGGACTTATCATTAGCATTTTAGTTATACAGTTAGTAGCAATTTTAGGTGCTACCGTTACTGCTAAAGCTTCTGAAAAATATGGTAATATAAAAACACTTATTGTGGTTAATGCGCTTTGGGTTTGTATATGTATTTATGCATATTTCGTAATAACACCAACAGATTTTTACATTGCCGCAGGTTGTGTTGGTTTAGTAATGGGTGGTATTCAAGCATTGTCCAGATCAACCTATTCCAAATTTCTACCACAGACTAAGGATACAACCTCCTTTTTTAGTTTTTATGATGTTGCTGAAAAAATTGGAATCATTATTGGTACTTTACTTTATGGTATTGTGGCTCAGTTAACAGGTAGTATGAGAAGTTCTATTATATTCTTAGGGCTTTTCTTTTTAATTGGGATGTTCTTGTTGTTGAGAGTAAAAGAATCAAAAAAGCCCCTTTAAAAGAGGCTTTTTTTAATTGATTGTTCGCTATTTTGATTTTATCCTTTAGAAATATCGCCAGAACCAGATGTTTTAGTATCCACTTTCTCAGGATTACCTCTATATGAAATATCACCTGAGCCAGAAACTCGTGCCTTAATTGATTTTTTAGCAGTTACTTGAATATCTGCAGATCCAGATACAGTGGCACTTACATTGTCCGCTTCAAGGTTATATGCTTCAATATCACCACTACCAGAAATTGTGGCATCAAAATCTTTAGTAGTACCACTCAAGGTTATATCACCAGACCCAGACATGCTAGCGGATAACGAATTTGATTCAATATCTAAAGTAATATCACCTGAGCCGGACATTGCCGTGCTAAATTTATCAGATTTAATTTTTGTTTTGCCAACGATGTCTCCTGAGCCTGACATAGAGACTGAACTTATTGATTCAACCGGAACGGTAATTCGAATTTCAGATTTCCAAGAACTGCTTTTGAGGTTTACACCTTTTTCAGTTTTAATGACCAGTTTGCCATCTTTAACCTCTGTGATAATATACTCCAAAAGGTTTTCGTCGCCCTGTAGTGTAATGTCACCTTCGTTTCCTGAAACTAAATCTACATCGAACCAACCAGAAACTGCAATTCCTTCATAATCTCCAGTGCTTCTTTCTATGGTAACATTGTTTCCATTTCCTTTAATAGTTTTTCCCCCTTGAGCAGAACAGGACAGGGTGATTAAACCTGTAAATAGTAGTACACTTAATTTTTTCATGTTTTTCGTTTTAATTTTATTGATTATTTTTTAGTAAAACTTATTCCGCCGTAATCACTTGATAGTATTACTTTGTTACCACTTCCTTTAGTACCGTAAAAACCTTCATAATGTTTGTCTGAAGATTTTTCGGTACTGATGTTTATGGTGAAATCATCTTTCCCACTTACACCAGCATAACTTGTTGTTATATCAAAATCGAAGTGATATTGGCTATTATAACCTATTTTCATACCGGTATAATCTGTTCTAATATTTACATTGCCTGCATCTGCAGCTAGTTCCTCTATTCTTATTGAACCATAATCAGCAACAATAGAAACATCACCGTGAACGACACCTAATTTGACAGTTATATAATCGCCATTGCCGTTAATGCTGTTTAATTCTTCTATATCCATGTTACCGTAGTCACTGGTATATTCCAAATCTTCCATTTTACCAATACTTGCATTTGTATAGTCTGCATTAATGCTAAGATTACCTGCTTTTTCTATAGTAAAGCCGGAATAGTCTGCTCTAATTTCTCCACTATTTATATATTCAATAGTAGATTTAGAAGTATAGTCAAAATTTAAACGATTATTTCGACCTCTTAGTTCTCCTATTTCTAGTCGCCCATAATCACAATTAATTTTGGCATGACCATCGATTCTATCTAAGATTATATTTCCGTAATCATTATTTAAATCTACATTATTTTTAATAGGAACCTTGATAGTGTAATTAATTTGCATGTTAACATTATTGTTGTTGCCCCAATTCCATCCCCATCCATTACTATTTTTGTTAAAGATGGTTTCTGCGGAAACCATGTCGCTACTAGCATTAAAATCAATCCGAATCTCATCTAATTTCTTTTGAACTTTTTCTTCATTATTGCCATTGGTTTTAATATGTACCTCTATAATTACGCGATTTTCATTCCAAGAAGTAATGTTCAAATTACCATAAGAATTGCTGATTTTTAAAAGTGCGTTCGAATTTACATTGAATTCCTTTTTTATGGTTTTTTCTTTGGTATGTTTACCATCAAAGCTCTTATCGTGTGCGGTTACTGCGGTTGAAAAAGCTATGATTAATAACCAAGTATATTTAAATTGTATAGTTCGCATCATTTGTGTTTTTTATAGTTTTAATATTCTCTATTTGTATCATTACTTCATTTAGAAGTTCTATTCTTGTTTGAAAATTTGTAATCATGGCGCTTAATATTAATTTACTGTTGCCGCCATTTAAAAGATCTTGTTCCATTTCGGTATAATTAAATTCAAGTTTTTTTAATTGAACCATGGTGTCATTTATTATTCTTTCTGTCTCTGGTGATTTTTCATAATTTAAATCTTTGACTTGCTCCTCAATTAAATTTGCAAAGTAAAATTGTGTTTTAGAAGCTTCAGGCGAAATTTTGGCAACTTTTTCGTCAATACTCCTTGCTTTATTAAATTGAAATATTCCTACGGATAATAGGATAGCAATTGTAGCGGCAACAGATAATATACGCAACCAAGAATTATTTTTCTTAGGAGCAAGTGTTGCCACGCCTTTAGATTCATTTAGTTTTTCTAAAAACCGTTGTTGGTGCCCTTTTGTGGGTTCCGCGAAATCCAAATCGTTCTGTAGCTTATCAAAAAGCTCATGTAAATTATCTTTCTTCATTAGACTGCTAGTATTAATTTTTTTCTAAGACTTTCCTTTGCTCGTGAAACTGTAGTTCTACAATTTGCGTAGCTTATATTCATTATTTCACTTATTTCTTCATAATCAAACCCTTCTATTAAATGTAAGGTCAAAGAAATTCTGTAATTGTCTTTCAAATCTTTCATGGTTTCCATCACTTTTTGAGCCTTTAGTTCTGTAAACACATGGTCAGATGCAATTCCGTCATTATCTTCGACCTTGTACATTACCTCATCTAAAGCAACTTCATTCTTTTTTTGTAGCTTTCTATATTGATGAATGCTGTTATTGATTACAATGCGTTTCAGCCAAGATCCAAAAGTTACTTCCCCCTTAAACGTATGCAGTTTTGTGAAAGCGCTTAAAAACGATTCTTGTATAATGTCTTCTGCTTGGGCAGTGTCTTTTACGATTCTTAATGCTGTATTAAACATGGCTTTGTAATACCTATTGTACACTTCTAGCTGTGCACTTTGTTTACCGGCCATGCAACATTGCAAAAGCTCATCAATATGTTCTCTTTTTTGGCTCAAAAAGTGATTGGTTTATGTAATGATGATTCAATTTACGGTTTGTTACAGTTTAGTTTAATTATTATTTTAATATTCTTTTTTATAGAAAACTTCTTAATAATCAGAACTTAATATTTCAGTTGGCACAAGAATTGAAATAGTAATGTTTCAAAGAAAGCTTTAATTGCTGTATTTACTTTGTTCTCATTGCCTTTACAGCATTTATGTATAATTTATAAAAATAAAATTCTGTTAGCATGGTGACAGAATGACCGATATATGAGTATGAAAGATTCTAAATTTTCAAATTTTGACAATATGTCTTTACAGGGAATCGATCAGGATTCTGAGTTAATACCGTTATTGACCCCTGAAGATGAAGAGCAAATGAATAGTGAAACGTTGCCAGAAACGTTACCTATTTTGCCTCTAAGAAATACAGTGCTTTTTCCCGGTGTAGTAATACCTATAACCGCTGGGAGAGATAAGAGCATCCGATTAATTAAAGATGCAAATAATGGGTCTAAGGTAATTGGTGTGGTTTCTCAGAAAGATGAAGAAACCGAAAATCCTGATGTTAAGGATATTAATACTTTAGGAACAGTAGCTAGAATATTACGAGTACTTCAAATGCCAGACGGTAATACGACAGTTATAATTCAAGGTAAAAAACGATTCGAGATTGCTGAAGTTTTAACTAAAAAGCCATATATAACTGCTACAGTTAGGGAGACTAAAGAAGTAAGACCAAAAAAGAATGATAAAGAATTTTCGGCAATCATAGAGTCTATAAAAGAATTGGCGCTTAAGATTATAAGGGATAACCCGAATATTCCTAGTGAAGCCTCTTTTGCTATAAAAAATATTCAAAGCGATTCATTTCTTATAAATTTTGTATCCTCTAATCTAAATTTAGATGTAAAGGCTAAACAAGAATTATTAGAAATAAGTAGTTTACAAGAAAGAGCATTAGCAACATTGAAATATATGAATGTTGAGATGCAGAAATTGGAGCTAAAGAATGACATCCAATCCAAAGTTAGAAATGATTTAGATCAGCAACAACGTGAATATTTTCTACACCAGCAGATGAAAACCATACAAGAAGAGTTGGGTGGTGTTTCTTATGATGAGGAGTTTGAGGAGATGAAAATCAGAGGCAAAAAGAAAAAATGGGGTAAAAAGGTTAAAGAGCATTTTACAAAAGAGTTGTCCAAGATGCAGCGAATGAATCCGCAAGTTGCTGAGTATTCTATTCAAAGGAATTATTTGGATTTGATGCTTGATTTGCCTTGGAAAGAATTTTCAAAAGATAAGTTTGATTTAAAACGTGCCCAACGAATTTTAGACCGTGACCATTATGGTCTTGAAGATGTTAAACGTAGAATTATCGAATATTTGGCCGTTTTGAAATTGAGAAATGATATGAAGTCACCGATTTTATGTCTTTATGGCCCACCGGGTGTCGGTAAAACATCCTTAGGTAAATCAGTTGCAGAGGCATTGGGTAGGGAGTATGTAAGAATATCATTGGGTGGTTTGCGTGATGAGGCTGAAATTAGAGGTCATAGAAAAACCTACATTGGGGCTATGCCAGGAAGGATAATTCAAAGCCTAAAAAAAGCAGGAACATCTAACCCTGTATTTATCCTTGATGAGATTGATAAATTATCGAACAGTAATCAAGGTGATCCTTCATCTGCGATGTTGGAAGTTTTAGATCCGGAGCAGAATAGTGATTTTCACGATAACTTTTTAGAGCTAGGTTATGACCTATCAAAAGTAATGTTTGTAGCCACGGCTAATAATTTAGGTAGTATACAACCTGCGCTTAGAGACCGTATGGAAATTATTCATGTAAGTGGATATACGATTGAAGAGAAAGTAGAAATTGCTAAGAAACATTTGCTGCCAAAACAATTGACTGAACATGGTTTGAATACAAGCCATTTGAAAATTGGTAAACCCCAATTAGAGAAAATAGTTGAAGGGTATACGCGCGAATCTGGGGTGCGTTCATTAGAGAAGCAAATAGCAAAAATGGTGCGTTACGCCGCTAAGTCAATTGCTACAGAAGAAGAATACGAGATTAAAGTTAGCAACGATGTAATCATCGAAGTATTGGGAGCTCCCAAAATGGAGCGTGATAAGTATGAAAATAATGAAGTTGCAGGTGTTGTTACTGGTTTAGCATGGACAAGTGTAGGAGGTGATATTCTATTTATAGAATCTATCCTTTCAAAAGGTAAAGGTACCATGACCATTACCGGTAACCTTGGTAAGGTCATGAAAGAGTCTGCTACTATTGCGATGGAGTATATAAAATCAAATGCAGAACGTTTTGGTATTGAGCCAGAAATATTTGAAAAGTATAATGTGCATATTCATGTTCCTGAAGGTGCAACGCCTAAGGATGGCCCAAGTGCTGGTATAACAATGTTGACATCTTTGGTTTCTTTATTCACTCAAAAGCGAATCAAAAAGAGTTTGGCAATGACAGGTGAAATTACGTTACGTGGAAAAGTTTTGCCTGTAGGTGGAATTAAAGAAAAAATTCTTGCAGCCAAAAGGGCTCGAATTAAAGAAATCATTCTTTGTGCAGATAATGAACGTGATATTAAGGAAATAAAAGAATCCTATTTAAAAGGATTGACATTTCATTATGTTAAGGAAATGTCTGAGGTCATTGATATTGCTATAACCGACGATAACGTTAAAAACGCAAAAGAGCTATAACTGTTCTTTTATTTATACTTTTGGAATAATGAAAAAAATTACCATAGCTATTGATGGATTTTCTTCCACAGGTAAAAGTACTTTGGCTAAACAATTGGCAAAGAAGTTACATTACATCTATGTAGATACTGGTGCGATGTATCGTGCAGTGACATTATTTGCAATGAGGGCTGGTTTTGTTGAGAATAGTAAAATTGATAAGATTCCTTTAATTGATTCTTTGGATGCTATTGATTTGAAATTTGTTTTTAATGCCGATTTAGGCTTTGCCGAAATGTTTTTGAATGGTGAAAATGTAGAGAAGGAAATTCGAACAATGCCCGTTTCAAAGAATGTAAGTCAGGTTGCAGAGCTAGAACTAGTGCGAAAAAAGCTTGTGGGCATGCAACAGATTATGGGATCCGATAAAGGTATGGTTATGGATGGTAGAGATATTGGTACCGTTGTATTTCCTGATGCTGAACTTAAAATTTTCATGACAGCTTCACCAGAGAAAAGAGCGGTTAGGCGTTATAAAGAATTGTTGGATAGAGGAGAAGATGTAAAATATGCCGATATTTTGGAGAATGTTCAAAAGCGAGATTATATTGATAGTAATCGAGCAATTTCACCTTTAAAAAAGGCAGATGATGCTATCGAATTCGATAATAGCGATTTAGGATTAGAAGATCAGTTTCAAAGAATTTATGAGCATGCGCTTCGCATTATAAATAAGTAAGCATAAAAAAGGGGTTAGCATTGCTAACCCCTTTTTACTTTAATGTAATTTCTATTTGTTCGGTATAACCAAAACTTGATCAGGATGAATAACATCAGGATTTTTCAAAATGTTTGTATTGGCTTCGAAAATTGCTTTGTATTTCATAGCGTCACCATAGTAATGTTTAGCTATTTTACTTAAAGACTCACCACCTTTAACAACGTGTCTGTGATAAACAGAATCGTCTTCAACTGTAATGTTAGCTTTTATGTCAGAAGGACTTTCACCGCCTAATTGTTTGATTTTGTCCCACATTAGGTCTTTTTCGTAAGGAGTTTTTGCTTCTCCTTTAACTTTAAGAATATCACCTTCAACGGTTACTTTTCCATCCTTTATTCCTAATTGCTCACCTAGGTCTAAAACACCTTGGTATTTTGCTTTAACACTCATAATAATACTTTTTTTAATGGTTAATATAATGCTTTCAATATACGCATATATATAATATTTTATTCTAAAATCGTACCATAATCAATAAATGAATGAAACATAATAGGTTGAGTTGTCTATTTTAAATAAAATGATTATTTTTGCACACCTTTTTTGCAAGGAAGTCAAGAGAAAAAGGATTAAAAAAAATCAATATAACTACTTTCATAGTCGTTGCCTAAGTCTTGATAAGGTTATGAAATACAAATTAATAATCAGCAAATGGCTGAAGAAAAAACAAACGCAGAGGTAGCTGAAACTACTGAAGCAACACAACAAACTGCTGTAGAGACTCCGCAGCAAGATCCACAAGAATTTTTAGAGAATTTTAATTGGGAAAAATACGAACAAGGAATTGAGCGTGTTGATGATTCAAAATTGAAAGAATTTGAAAAATTAGTGGCTGAAAATTTCGTTGACACTGCAGATGCAGAAGTTGTTGAGGGAAAAGTGGTTTATATTACTGATAGAGAAGCTATTATTGATATCAACGCAAAATCTGAAGGTGTAATTTCGTTAAACGAATTTCGTTACAACCCAGGTTTAAAAGTTGGTGACAAGGTAGAGGTCTTGATTGATATCCGTGAGGATAAAAGTGGTCAATTAGTATTGTCTCACAGAAAAGCAAGAACTATCATGGCTTGGGATCGTGTTAACGCGGCTCATGACAAAGAAGAAATCGTTAGTGGTTTTGTTAAATGCAGAACTAAAGGTGGTATGATCGTTGATGTTTTTGGAATTGAGGCATTCTTGCCAGGTTCACAAATCGATGTGAAGCCTATTCGTGATTACGATCAGTATGTAAACAAAACAATGGAATTCAAAGTTGTGAAAATCAACCACGAATTTAAAAACGTTGTTGTTTCTCATAAAGCGCTTATTGAAGCTGATATTGAAGAACAGAAGAAAGAAATCATTAGCCAACTTGAAAAAGGGCAAGTATTAGAAGGTGTTGTTAAAAACATTACTTCTTACGGTGTCTTTATTGATCTTGGTGGTGTTGATGGTTTAGTTCACATTACTGACCTTTCTTGGAGTAGAATTAATCACCCGAACGAGGTTGTTGAATTAGATCAAAAATTAAATGTTGTAATTCTTGATTTTGATGAAAACAAATCTAGAATTCAATTAGGTCTTAAGCAATTAGAGAAGCATCCTTGGGAAGCTTTAAGTGATGAGATTAAAATTGGAGACAAAGTTAAAGGTAAAGTAGTCGTTATAGCTGATTACGGTGCATTTATCGAGGTTGTTGAAGGTGTTGAAGGTCTTATTCACGTATCTGAAATGTCATGGTCTACACATTTACGTTCCGCTCAGGATTTCGTAAAAGTAGGTGATGAGGTTGAAGCTATTGTATTGACATTGGATCGTGAAGATCGTAAAATGTCTCTTGGTATCAAGCAATTGACTCCAGATCCTTGGACTGATATTACAACTAAATATCCTGTAGGTTCTAAACATAAAGGTATCGTAAGAAACTTTACAAACTTTGGTGTTTTCGTTGAACTAGAAGAAGGTATTGACGGTTTAATTTATATCTCTGATCTTTCTTGGACTAAGAAAATCAAACATCCATCTGAATTTACTAATGTAGGAGATACTTTAGAGGTTGAAGTGTTAGAATTAGATGTTGATGGTCGTAAGTTAAGCTTAGGTCATAAGCAAACTACTGAAAACCCTTGGGATAAATATGAAACTGAGTTTGCGTTAGGTACTGTTCATAAAGCAACAATATCTGATGTAGTTGATAAAGGTGCAACAATTGAATTTAACGAGGATATTACTGCATTTATACCACAACGTCACTTAGAAAAAGAAGATGGTAAAAAACTAGGTAAAGGCGATGAAGCTGAATTCAAGATTATTGAGTTCAATAAAGACTTCAAACGTGTAGTTGCTAGTCATACTGCTATTTTCCGTGAAGAAGAGCAACGTAATGTGAAAGCAGCTGTCAAAAGACAAGCAGCTAGCACTGAGGAAGCTAAGACCACTTTAGGGGATGCTAATGACGCATTACAAGCATTGAAGGAAAAAATGGAAGCAGCTGATTCTAAAAAGAAGAAGTAATTTCATAAAATATTCCTTAATAGTATTATAAGTAAAAGCCCGGATATATATCCGGGCTTTTTTAATTTCCATTGAATCAGTTCCTATTAGGGTTCTAAAAAAAATGGATTACTAGGGAGATTTTAAGATGAATAAAGTTTACTTATTACTACCAATTGCTTTATCCTAATTGATTTTTCTTTTTACAAACCAAAGGTCTTCAAGACTTAGGTTCAACGTCAATAGATGATAATTTTCTTTCACTAAAACGTTTTGTAATATTCCTTTTGACCCATAACTGTAAGATAAGTTTATCATAGAATGAGTACCTCGGCTTGTAGGTATACCAATACCCGTTGTAAAGTTATAACCTTCAACTTTGTTATCGCCAATAGCCAAATACCCATTGTCATAATTGTAGCCCAATCGATAGCTTATTCTTTGGCTATATTTATAGCTTGTGGGATCTTTTATATATTCTAGACCTATGGCATAAATATTTTGGTCTGTATAGGTGCCAATATTTTCAGATTGATTGGTCTTGGTCCAAAAGTTTTTCTTGTAATCTGCACTTAAAGTAAGTTGTTCCATAGGTTTTAAACTCAAACCAAAACCAAGCTCCAGAGGTAATTTGAAATCAGAAACATTGTCTGATTCTTCATCTTCTACACTAATTTCCACGCCGTATAGTGTCTTGTCTACAGTTCTTCTTAATTGTCCACCCAAACTCGTGGGTAACTGTACAGTACTACCAAATGTTAAGGTTTCAAGTATATCCCATTGTAATCCAAATCCTAAACGAGCTCCGCTGTAGTTTGTTTTCTCGGTTGATTCAAATACGGCGGCATTGTAATTAAATGACTCGTTCTCTTCAATACTACCGAATAGAAATGATGTACTAAGACCAATTCTTAGTTTAGTTCCCAAGGTATAACCTAAATTAAGTCTAATATCACTAAGACCTCCCAACCCCGTTATACTGCTCTCAAAACTTTCGTTTGATCCTTCAACATTAGTACTTACACCAAGAATAGAGTAGCCCACATCGCTATAAGGAACAAGAGAAATACCTGCTCCTAAATTCTCCATAACTCTAAAACCAAACGCTAAGTTGGAAAAATTCACATTCGATTTACTTTCGGTGGTTGAATTGTTACTGTAATTATTAAACTGCCCTTTTACCCCAATATCATACAAAAAAGAATTCTGAGGTATTAAAGCATAACTAGCTGCGTTAAGGTTGTTAAGTTCATAGATTGATTTAACCCCAATACCGCTATAACCCAAACTGTTGAATTTTCCAATACTAGTTTGATTGATAACACCCAAACCGTAAAGGGAATAAGGGGAACTGGTTAATGCTTCCGACTGTGCCGAAAGTTGATGTATTACTAAAAATAGAAATCCTAAGGCAGTAAATATTAATTTATTAATCTTCATCGTATATAGCATAAGTTAATTCTAGAATAGTTTGGTTGTCGCCATTACCATTGGCATTCATAATAAATCGATCAACCGTAGAATTATAATTAAGTGGTAGTAGAATCAAAGCATCATCTATATCTCTAGTTTTGAGGTGTAATTCTTCTAAGTAAGTAGCTATAGGTATTTCGTAATAGATGTCATTAAATTCTTCATTGTCCCTATTTAAAATTGCATAAGACGTTGTAGATAATAATCCACTTAGTGCATTATTTTGGTCTACTACATAAACAGCGAGAGTGTCTCTTAATTTTAAATGATCATCATATGATTGAGGAGTGGGGGTAACTTTTAAAATACCATCTAAGATGGTTCCATTACCTGGTATGTCATAAAGTGTGGCAATGGAAGGGAATTGAATTCTCATGGCTATACCAACACCTGATTGAATATAGCTTTGGTTATTAGATTGCGAACTGGCTAGGTTAACTGTACTATTAGTTAATGTCTGAAGTGGTTCAATTGGATTTTCAGCCGTTATGCTATTAAAAAATGGAATAGGGCTGGTTAATGTATTTATTTGAATATCTATGAATTCTTGAATAGATTCATCTGAAGTAGCTGTGCTGAAGTACAAACGTATATAGGTTTTTTCTGAAGATTTAGAAAAACCTATAATAGAACCATCATCAGTTTCATCTGAGTGGATACCTAAGCCTTTTAAATTGTCACTGAATTCATCAGTATTAACAATCGTTTTATCTTGAAATTTCGAGAATAGATCAGTACCTAAATCATCTATGAGTTTAATAGTAATTGAATCTCCAGATAATGGTCTAGGATTATACTCTAGAAAACCAAGTTCAGTTTCATCATATGAAATAACACTGGTGTTATAAAAATAATCGTCATTCTTAGGTTTTAAATTTTCCTTGATTCTTTTTATATGGAGGGTGTTTTTCTGAAGGGTATCGTTATAATAATAATTGTCATACCCTAATACCAGAACTATACTGTCGTATTCGGCTTCAGTGTCTATAGTATATGAACTTGGTAGAAACTGCATATTACTTGACGCCTTAACTTTTCCGAAAACCGTATCATTATACTGACCTACTAAAATTCTAGTAGATTCTGAAGTAGGAAGACTGTCGAACTTGATTGTCGATGTGCTAACCGTTAATGTGTCAATTAAAAAGAGTCGAATATTACTTTCGGTGAATGTTTCACCGGCGACAAATTCAGAATCGTTATAGTTTTCTTCACTACAAGATAGTATGATGATAGTTAAAATAATACCGAACAATACCGTATAGGTTTTTCGAATTTTGGTTGATAATACTTTCATTGAGAGTTTAATTTTTCTCAAATCTAAATGTCAAGTATGGTTGTAAAAATCGGAATAGACCAAACCCGAAGGTTTTAAGATGAACGCTATCATTTAAGCTACTAATGAAATGATTGTGTTGGTAGATTAAAATGTGGGTTTCGTATGTTAAAAACAATCCTTTATCTATTGTGTTTTTTGAACGCTAAGGTCTCTAGTAGATTTGAACTCGATAATAAAGAAACTTTAAACAAAAAATAATGAATAGAAGAAAATCGTATGTATACAAAATTACCGGAATGGCATTAATGGCTATGGTAATCTCTAGTTGTTCTAGTGATGATGATGATGACGATTTAGGTAACTGGATAGATAAATCTGTTTTCGACGGTAGTGCACGTAGTAGTGTTTCAGGTTTTACTATTGACAACATTGGGTACATGGGTGTTGGTTATGATGGCGATGATTACTTAACATCTTTTTGGGCCTATGATATAGACGGTGACTATTGGTCTCAAAAAGCTGATTTTCCTGGTGTAGCACGTAATGCTGCTGTAGGTTTCGAAATCGATGGTAAGGGTTATATAGGTTCGGGTTATGATGGTGTTGATGAATTAAGCGATTTTTTCACATATAATACAGCAACGAATACATGGACAGAAATTGCTTCTTTTCCAACTACAAGAAGAAATGCAGTGGCTTTTGGTATAAATGGTTATGGATATGTAGGTACCGGTTATGATGGTGAAAATGACCGTAAAGATTTTTGGAAATATGATCCAGGAACAGATACTTGGCTAGAATTAGTTGGTTTTGGGGGTAACAAACGTAGATCAGCGACTACATTCACAATTAACGGACTTGTGTATTTAGGTACTGGCGTTTCTAATGGTGTTTATTTAGATGATTTTTGGGCTTTTGATCCAACCACTGAAGTATGGACCGAAAAACTAGATTTAGACGAGGAAGATGAATATGTGATAACTCGTAGTAATGCTGTTGGTTTTACCTTAAACGGATATGGTTATATAGCTTGTGGCGAATATGGAGGTACTACCAGTACGGTTTGGGAATATGATGCCACCACAGATGAATGGGAACAGAAAACTAATTTTGAAGGTACATCGCGCCAAGATGCTATTGCTTTTTCAAACGGTACGCGTGCTTTCATTGGTATGGGTAGAACGGGCAGTCTTTATTTAGATGATCTAGATGAGTTTTTTCCTCTTGATGAGTATGAAGAGGAAGATTAAGTTTTCATAATGAGTGGAGTTGTTAATTTTTTGGGTCAATCTAAGTGGATTGGCCCATTTTTAAACATTTATTTATGAGTTCTAGAGCAAGAATTAACATAGTGATAGCCCTATTTTTGGCGGTATGCTTTGTCGGTTTATTTTTTTATCAAAAAGTAGTTGTAAATGAACAAGCAATTCATTGCGAGGTAGTCAATTTGAAAGGTGGTTATGGGTATCAAATTTTGAGGGGAGAAAAAATATTGATTTTACAAGAATTTATTCCTGGTTTACCTGGTAAACAGGTTTTTAAAACAAAGGGCGAAGCACTTTCTGTGGCTAATTTGGTACTAACTAAAATTAAAAATGGGGAATCGCCAATTTTAATGCCATCAGATATCTCAAAATTAGATATTTCTACAACAAGCAATAACTGATTTGACTATGGATTTGTTTATTAAAAATAGGATTCAGATAGTGGTTCATATTAGTATTTGGATATTACTATATGGACTTTCTTTTTATCCGATTTTGAATGATGCAAGACCAATTCCGTCAGATGTTTTTCCAAAGTTGATTGTAATTATTTTTTTATTTTATTTCAATTACTTCTATTTGGTACCTGCATATTTGTTACGTAAAAACGTATTCATCTATATTTTGGTTTCGTTGATATTGTTAATTGTTTCAGTATTAGTGCTCAATTATTTTTATGAACCAAAATTTCCGACAAATAATTTTATAGATAGGCAGCCCCCAAGAGATTTTGGTTATATGTGGTTTTATAGGTCGTTTATCAGCCTTGGTATCCCATATGTAATAAGTGCAATTCTACGAATGTATGTAGAGTGGAAACAAAATGAAAATCTGCGATTATCTGTAGAAAAGGAAAATATAAAGTCAGAACTCCAATTTTTAAAAGCACAATTGAATCCGCATTTCTTATTCAACACCCTTAATACCATATATGCGCTTTCTGTAAAAAAATCTCCAGACACTTCTGAGGCTATAGTTGACCTTTCTGAGTTAATGAGGTATATGTTGTATGAGGCAGACAAAGATTTAGTGCCCTTGAGTAAGGAGATAGATTACATTAAGAGTTATATACAATTACAACGATTACGACTATCTGATAGTGAAAATGTTTCTTTGAAAATAACGGGGGAAGATAGGGGAAGGGCGGTTCCGCCATTATTGTTTATTTCTTTTATTGAAAATGCATTTAAGTATGGTACCGACTACAAGGGTAAAACTTTTGTAAAAATCAATTTAGATGTAACTGACGAATCTATCTTCTTAAACGTCAAAAATAAAATAGGAATTTTTAAAGAGCCAACTAGTAATTCTGGTATCGGTCTAGAAAATATTAGAAACCAATTAGAATTAATTTATCCTGCGTTGCATCAACTTGAAGTAAAGAACGATGGTAAAAATTACGAAGTATCATTAACTATTTATCAAAAAAAGCAGTCCATATGAAATGTATTATTATAGATGATGAGCCCTTAGCAATCGAGATTTTATCTGGGTATTGTGAGAAATTAGATTTCATAGAATTGGTAAATACATACACTAATCCTTTAGATGCAATTACAGAGATTAAGGAGAAGAAAATAGATTTGATATTTTGTGATATTGAAATGCCTCAAATTAATGGTATCGATTTTATGGGAACATTAGATAATAGGCCTTTATTCATTTTTACCACGGCGTATTCGCAATATGCGGTCGATGGTTTCGAATTGAATGCGGTCGATTATCTGGTAAAACCAATTCCGTACCATCGTTTTATAAAGTCAGTGACAAGAGTTCAAGACTTAATTTCAAAAAAAGAAAAGCCAACTATGATAGCAAATGTTTTTCCATCGAACGGAGATAATTCTATAGATAAAAAGTTCATTTTCGTAAAAGCGGAATATGAAAGTATTAAGATAGATTTAGACCAGATAGAATATGTTCAGGGCTTAAAAGATTACCTGAAAATCCATATTTATAATACCAATAAGACAATTTTAACTTTAATGAGTTTTAAAGAGATTATGAATAAATTACCGTCTTATCAATTTCTCAGAGTTCACAAATCATATATTGTAAATGTCAATTATATTAAAACTGTACAGCGCAACAGGATTGTTATAAACGACATGCGAATCCCAATAGGTGAAAGTCATAAAGAAGCTTTTTACTCCATTTTAGGATTGTAATATTTCCTTTCAGAATTCGAAATTATTTTTTTCGTTTTTACTTCCCATTATAAGCTATCAAAGTTTAGATAGAATTATCTATTTTTGTTTAGCTAAATGTACGGGTGTCTATTATGAGTCAAAAAGTTTTACTCTCTTCCAAAGAAATAAATATCATCCTGCATCGATTGGCTTGTCAGCTTCTTGAAAACCATTTAACTTTTGAAAACACAGTACTTATAGGCATTCAACCTAGAGGTAAATTTTTGGCAGAGCGGTTAACCAAGATTTTAAAGGAAGAGTATAAGGTGAAGCATATCGACTTAGGTTTTTTAGATATTACCTTTTATCGTGATGATTTTAGAAGAGGGGATAAAACTCTTGAAGCGACCAAAACCCATATAGATTTTTTAGTTGAGGATAAAAATGTAGTACTTATTGATGATGTGCTTTATACAGGTAGAAGTATTAATGCTGCTTTAACGGCTTTACAATCATTTGGGAGGCCTAAAGATGTTGAATTACTATGCTTAATTGACCGAAGATTTAGCAGGCATTTACCTATTCAGCCTAACTATAGAGGTCGCCAGGTAGATGCTATTAACGACGAAAAAGTAAAGGTGATGTGGGAAGAAAATGATGGAGAGGATATCATATATTTAGTAAATAGATAAAAAAAATGAGCGAACTGAGTGTTAAACACTTACTGGGAATCAAATATCTTAAGGAAACTGATATTCAACTTATTTTTGAAACAGCCGATCATTTTAAAGAAGTAATTAATCGGTCAATTAAAAAGGTTCCTTCACTTCGTGATATTACCATAGCTAATATTTTTTTTGAGAATAGTACTAGAACTAAGTTATCTTTTGAACTAGCTGAAAAAAGACTGTCAGCGGATGTTCTTAATTTTTCTGCAAGTCAATCATCGGTTACGAAAGGGGAAACCCTCATAGACACTGTGAACAATATTTTATCTATGAAAGTAGATATGGTAGTGATGCGGCATCCTAATCCTGGGGCAGGCATATTTCTTTCGAAACATGTAAAAGCTTCTATAATTAATGCTGGTGATGGTGCACATGAGCATCCAACACAGGCGCTATTGGATTCATATTCAATACGTGAAAAATTAGGAGATGTAGCTGGTAAAAATGTGGTAATTGTTGGTGATATTCTTCATTCTAGAGTTGCCCTATCGAATATATTCGCCTTAAAATTACAAGGGGCAAATGTTAAAGTGTGTGGGCCTAAAACACTATTGCCAAAGTATATAGATTCTTTAGGTGTGGGCGTTGAAACTAATTTAAGAAAGGCTTTAGAGTGGTGCGATGTAGCTAATATGCTGCGCATACAGAACGAAAGGCTTGATATTAGTTATTTTCCGACAACAAGAGAATATACGCAGCAGTTTGGGGTCAACAAAAAACTATTAGATAGCTTAGATAAAGAAATTGTAATTATGCATCCAGGCCCTATCAATAGAGGTGTTGAGATTACGAGTGATGTTGCAGATTCAAAGCAGTCGATAATTTTGAATCAAGTTGAAAATGGTGTAGCTATACGTATGGCAGTTATTTATTTATTGGCATCTAAAATAAAGTGATATGGTTTTTAATAATGAAGAATCGTTGATTATTATATCTCAGGAGAAAATCTCCATTGATATCTTTTTTGAAAATTTAGAGAAAGCGTATCCCAAGTTAAAAAATGAGAATCTGGTTATAGATTTATTGGGATTTACCAAGCTTACACCTTATAATGTTCTGGCATTTTTAGAGATTTCTAAAAAGCATCGAAAGAACGGAAAATCATTTGTACTAGTTTCTGAGAAGGTTTCTTACAATGATGTGCCTGAAGAAATTAGTTTAGTACCTACGCTTCAAGAAGCACGTGATATAGTCGAAATGGAGGAAATAGAGCGTGATTTGGGTATTTAATTACTAAAGTAGCTTTTTTCGACACCTAGTAGCTATCTAGTTCCATTTTATTAAAAAACAGATAGTACTGCAATGAAATAGGTTGTTGAGCGATTTAAAATTTATTAGTATCATATATTTATGCGTCTGACCATACTAGGCTGTTATGCTGCAACTCCCAGGACATTAACCAACCCAACTGCTCAAGTTTTAGAAATAAATGGTCATATTATTCTAATTGATTGTGGAGAAGGTACCCAGGTAGAGTTACGAAGGCGTAAAATAAAGTTTTCAAGAATTAATCATATTTTTATTTCTCACCTTCACGGAGATCATTTTTTCGGACTCCCAGGGTTGATATCAACCATGCGCTTGTTGGGGCGGGAAAAAGAATTACATGTTTATGGTCCAAAAGGCATTAAAGAAGCGATAACCCTTCTTTTGAAATTAGGAGATTCTTGGACCAATTATCCTTTATTATTTCATGAACTAACAAGTAAAGAACCAGAACTAGTATTTGAGGACAAAAAAATTTCTGTAACGACTATTCCCTTAGATCATCGAATTTATACTAATGGTTTTTTGTTCAAGGAGAAAGAGGGTAAAAGAAAACTGAATATTGATGCTGCTCAGAACTACGGAATTGATAAAGCTTATTATCAAAATATTAAAAATGGAAAGGATATTACTTTAGACAACGGTGAAACGATACTGAACAAAGAATTGACTTTTGATCCTCCTAAACCAAAATCATATGCATTTTGTAGTGATACGGTATATGACACAAATTTATCAGAACAATTAAAAGGAGTAGATGTTCTTTATCATGAATCTACTTTTTTAGAATCAGAGGCAGAATTGGCTACGAAAACAAAGCATTCTACTGCATTACAAGCTGCTAAAATAGCTAAAGCTGCAAATGTAAAAACCTTAGTATTAGGGCATTACTCTACTCGCTATAAATCTATTGAGCTTTTCAAGGAAGAAGCCACCACTATTTTTTCTAACGTTTTGCTTGCTGACGATGGTCGTGCATTTGATTTTTAGTGCTTTTTAATCTGATTTAATGGCACATATTTTCCTTTCTTTTTAGAACTTTGTTTATCTTGTTTTTAACCTGAAAATGATGCAGAAAGATTTAAGTAATTATAGAAAATCGTACGAGAAAAGTGCTTTGATGGAAGATAGTATTTCTGACAATCCTCTACAGCTCTTTCAAACTTGGTTTTATGAAGTTGAAAAGTCAGATAGTGTTGATGAACCTAACGCTATGACAGTTTCAACAGTGGGTCTAGATGGTTTTCCTAAAAGTAGAGTAGTACTACTTAAAAAGTATACCTATGAAGGTTTTATCTTTTATACTAATTATAATAGTGAGAAGGGTTTGGCGATTGCAGAAAATCCAAAAATATGTATTTCCTTTTTTTGGCCATATTTAGAGCGACAGATTATTATTAAAGGAACAGCAGAGAAATTAGCGAAAAATCTTTCTGACGGCTATTTCGAATCACGGCCAGATGGTAGTAAATTAGGTGCTTTGGTGTCTGACCAAAGTACTGTAATTGAAAGTAGAACGGTATTGGACGCTAGACTAACTCAGCTAGAGAAAGAATATAGTGGCAAGGAAATAGAGCGACCAGAGCATTGGGGTGGTTACCTTGTTAGACCGGTGTCAATGGAGTTTTGGCAAGGAAGATCAAATAGGTTGCATGATCGTATTCGGTATACATTAACAGATGATTTTGATTGGAAAATGGAGCGATTGGCACCTTAATTATATAAAGACTAAATGAAGAATTTGTTTTTAATGCGCCATGGTAAATCTTCTTGGGAACTAAATGTTAGTGATCAAGATAGGGCTTTGTTGCAGAAAGGTATTACAGATGCCCAATTAGTAGCTACAGAATTTGCAAGTAAAAATTTGAAAATAGACTATGTTTATTCTAGTCCTGCAAATAGGGCATTACATACAAGTATGATTTTTTCAAGAACATTAAATTATCCATTGAAACACTTTTCTGTTGTTTCAGATTTATATGATTTTTCAGGCGATAAGGTTATCGATTTTATAAAGAGCTTAGATGATTCATTAGATAATGTCCTCATTTTTGGGCATAATCACGCATTCACATATATTGTAAATGCATTTGGAAACAAGCATATTGACAATGTGCCTACTAGTGGGTTCGTGCAGTTACAGTTTAAAGAAAATTCATGGTCCAGTATTACACAGGGCTCAACAATAATAACCATTTTTCCAAAGCAATTAAAAGCATGGTAAAAAATAATAACCAGTACGTAAATAGAGAAATTAGTTGGCTTTGGTTCAACGAACGCGTATTGCAAGAAAGTGCTGATAAGAACGTGCCATTAATTGAAAGACTTCGATTTTTAGGAATTTTCTCCAATAATTTAGATGAATTCTTTAAAGTTCGATATGCCACTGTAAAACGTATTGTTGAAGCCGGAAGAAATGGTAAGAGTGCTTTAGGTGGAGAGAAAGCTAAAGATTTACTAGAGGAAATCACAAATATTGTAATTGATCAACAAACAAAGAGTTTAGTGATTCTTAAAAAAATAGAGCATGAACTAGAGGGTAAGAACATTTTTATTTTAAAGGAAACTGAATTAAACGAAAGTCAGAAAGAATTTGCGAAAGACTATTTCTTAAAAGAGGTAAGTCCGCAATTAATGACAATCATTTTAAATGAGCTCACGAGGTTTCCAACACTTAAAGATACTGCTGCCTACCTGGCAATTAAAATGGTTATAAAAAGTGACCATAGTAAAAAGGAAAAACGGTATGCATTAATTGAGATTCCTAAAGGTATTGACCGTTTTGTGGTACTACCAGATGAAGACGATAAAAGCTTTATCATTATTCTAGATGATTTAATTAGATATTGTTTAGATAACATTTTTACCATGTTCGAGTACGAATCGATTTCGGCTCATATGATTAAAATTACAAGAGATGCAGAACTTGACATGGATAATGATTTAAGTAAGAGTTTTATCGAGAAGATATCTTCTAGTGTAGAGGATAGAAAAATTGGTGATCCGGTTCGTTTTGTATATGATAAAAGTATAGGTGGAGATACTTTGACTTTTCTTAAGGAAAAAATGAACATCGAAGATACCGATAGTGTTATTCCAGGCGGTAGATATCATAATCGTAGAGATTACATGGGCTTTCCTAGTTTGGGTAGAAAAGATTTGTTGTATGAAAAAATCACTCCATTACCTGTAAAAGGGTTGAGTATTGAAGGTAGTATTTTAGAGAGTATCGCTAAAAAAGATTACTTGCAATACACACCGTACCATACATTCACGTATATCTTGAAATTTTTACGTGAGGCAGCGTTAGACCCAAAGGTTCGTTCGATTAAGATTACGGTTTATAGATTGGCAAGTAATTCTCAAGTAGCGGCCTCACTAATAAATGCGGTTAAAAACGGAAAACAAGTTACAGTGCAAATTGAGCTTCAAGCACGTTTCGATGAAGAGGCTAATATTGAATATGCCGAACAGCTTCAGGCCGAGGGGGTTAAGTTGATTTTTGGAGTTCCGGGTTTAAAAGTGCATAGTAAGATTTGCTTAATAGAACGAGAAGAAGGAGATGTAATAAAACGCTACGGATTCATAAGTACAGGTAATTTCAATGAATCAACAGCAAGAATTTATACTGATTATACCTTATTTACAGCCCATGATCCAATCTTAAAAGAGTTGAACAAGGTATTCGACTTTTTTGAAACCACTTATAAGATTAATAAATATAAACACCTTATCGTTTCACCGCATTACACTAAAAATGCATTTATGAAATTGATAGATGTAGAGATAGCAAATGCCATTTTAGGTAAAGAAGCTTATATTAAAATAAAGATGAACAGTTTTACGTCGTATAAGATGGTTGATAAACTGTATGAAGCGAGTAGAGCAGGGGTAAAGATCCAGTTAATTATAAGGGGTATATGTTGTTTAGTCCCAGGTATTAAGGGTATGAGCGAAAACATTGAGGCGATTAGTATTGTCGATAAGTTTTTGGAACACACTAGGATTTTTGCTTTTGCGAATGGAGGTAATTCTAAAGTTTATATATCTTCTGCCGATTGGATGACAAGGAATTTAGATTACAGAGTTGAAGTTGGATGTCCTATCTATGATGAGGATATCAAAAAAGAAGTGATGGATACTTTTGAGATATGTTGGAGTGATAATATGAAAGCTCGAGTGTTTACCGAAAAACAGGATAATGCCTACCGAAAAACGACACGGCCAAAGGTAAGGTCACAATTTGTAACCTATGATTATTACGCAAAGAATTTGAAAAAAGGCTGATTTAAAGGTTAACCGTGTATAGATTCTTTAGTGCCTAAATCTTTCATAATTTTTGCTTCGTATTCTAAGAGGTTATTCCATTTTTGGTTGACTTCTTCCAATTCTCCATATTTTCGAGCAAATTTTAAAAACATAGTATAATGGCCGGCTTCACTTATCATTAATTTATGATAAAAGTCGGCTAATTTTCTGTCTTCCAATTCTTCAGAGAGCAGTCTAAAACGTTCGCAGCTGCGCGCTTCAATTAGTCCGGCATATAATAATCTATGAACCAGCTGAGTGGTTCGACTACCACCTTTTGGGAAGAACTTAAGCAATTCGATTACGTAATCATCCTTACGATCTCTTCCTAAGGTATTTCCACGTTTTAGAATAAGGTCGTGTACCATTTTAAAATGACCCATTTCTTCCCGAGACAAAGCGACCATTTCCTCTACTAATTCAGTATATTCAGGAAAAGATACAATTAAAGATATAGCAGTACTTGCAGCTTTTTGCTCGCAATAGGCATGATCAGTTAATATCTCATCAATATTTTTTTGTACAATATTTACCCATCTTGGGTCAGTAGGAAGTTTTAAGCCTAGCATAGTATTCTTTTATTCAAAATTAGAAAGATTTTATAGACTTCACCAATTATAATCAACCTGCTTTGACAACTAACTAATTAATAATAATTATTTTTGAAGTAAAGTCAATCTTAGATAATAAAAATGCACAATCAAGAACAAATTCAAAATATCTTAATCAAATATGGAGCGCCAGAAAGTTTGGCTTGGTTAAAGGAGAAAATCAGTAAGATGGCAGAAAGTAAATCTTCTAAAGATTTATTTATGACCTATAGCCTCTTAAATGTGAAATTTGATTCTTTGAAGCCTATTTCTTTTGAAAATGTAGTTGATGATTGTTCCGTCTATTTCAAGGCACACAGTGCAAATTTGCTTCAAGTAGCTAGAATATATCTTTTGTCTGCAGTTATTGGTCAAGATGAGGAATTTTATTCACCTAAAGTTGCAAATATTATTCAAGTGGCCGATACAGGTGAGCTAGAAACTTTTTTAAAATACTTAGTTCTATTGCCCAACCCTGCGGCGTATAAGCAAACTGCTGTTGAAGCGCTACGAACTAATATTGCAATTATTTTTGATGCAATATCATTAAACAATCCGTATCCTGCAAAATACTTTAATGATCAGCAATGGAATCAAATGTATTTAAAGGCGGCATTTATGGAACGTGATCTTTTACTAATAGAGTCTGTAGATGAACGAGCCAACGCAGACCTCACAAGAATTATTTCAGATTATGCTCATGAACGTTGGGCGGCATCAAGAAAAATAGACCCTATTTTTTGGAGGCCCGTATCTAAATTTCTAAATAAAGAACTTTTGAAAGATATGAATAGGCTACTAAGTAGTGAAGATTCGATTGAAAATAAAGCAGGTGCGTTGTGTTGTTATCACTCAGGTAATGAAAAAGCAAATGCCCTTTTAAATAGTTTCCCAGAATTACGACATAGGGTTACTAATGGACAAATAAATTGGAATACGCTTAAACAATAATAGTATGGATGAAAAAATGATGATTATTGACCCGCATGTACACATGTCGTCAAGAACAACAGATGATTATGAAGCAATGGCTGCTGCGGGAGTGGTGGCAATTATAGAGCCTTCTTTTTGGTTAGGTCAACCTAGAACCCAAGTAGGTTCTTTTCAAGATTATTATAGCAGCCTTGTTGGTTGGGAGCCATTTAGAGCTAGCCAATTCGGCATTAAACATTATTGTACAATAGGTCTTAATTCAAAAGAGGCAAATAATGAAGCACTTGCAGAACAAGTAATTGAATTATTGCCATTGTATGTTCATAAGGAGAATGTAGTTGCTATAGGAGAGATAGGATATGACGATCAAACGCCAGCCGAAGACAAGTTCTTTAGAATGCAACTAGAAATGGCTAAAGAATTAGATATGACCGTTCAAGTTCATACACCGCACCGCGATAAAAGAGCAGGTACGATTAAGAGTATGGAGGTTTGTTTGGAACATGGCTTGGATCCAGCAAATGTAATTATTGATCATAACAATGAAGAAACGGTAAAGGATGTTCTTGATCGTGGTTTCATTGCCGCATTTACTATTTACCCTAAAACAAAAATGGGTAATGAACGAATGGTTGAGGTTGTTAGAAAATATGGTAGCTCAAATATCATTGTTGATAGTTCTGCAGACTGGGGTGTAAGTGATCCATTAGCAGTGCCTAAAACTGCTTCCTTAATGTTGAAAAGAGGTATTTCTATTGAAGATGTAAGAAAGACTTGCTACCAAAACGCTTTAGATGCCTTCAGTAAAAATGGTAAAATGAAAGAGGCACATTGGTTACAGCCAGATAGTATAAATCAATCGCAGCTATTTAATGACAATAGTGTTTTAAGAGGGCAAACTCCAAGAATCGACGAGGACCAAATTACTTAAAATGAAAGAAAAGTTAATGGGTTTTGCTCGTTTGGCAAGACCCGCAAATTTGCCAACTGCTGCTGCAGATATATTGGCTGGTGTTGCAATTACTCTTTTTCTTGAGCATATTGAGGTTCTTAGTTTTTTAAAGGGAAATTCAATTAGTGTTATAGTATTGGTTTTTTCATCAATAGCCTTATATGCTGGGGGTGTTGTTTTTAATGATGTTTTTGATGCAGAGTTAGATGCTATTGAACGTCCAGAGAGGGCAATACCAAGTGGTTTGATTCCTAAACGTGAAGCGGTATATTTTGGAATCATCCTGATGGCGTTAGGAATTGGGTTGGCATTTTTTTGCAATATGTTAGCAGGTGTTATTTCTGTTTTACTAACTATTGCTATTTTGACTTATGATGTCTATTTTAAACAATTCGGGTTTTCGGGCCCCTTGAATATGGGTATCTGCAGAGGATTGAATCTGCTTTTGGGGATGTCGATAGTTTCAGAAATCTCAAATTGGTATATAGCGCTTGTACCAGTAATTTACATTTTTGCCATTACATTAATTAGCAGAGGGGAAGTACATGGTAACAATAAGAAACACATTGTTTGGGCTGGTGTTTTGTATGCAATAGTTATTGTAACATTAACGTTTATTGTAATACAACAGACAGATGAAGTTTTAGTGTTAACTCCATTTTTACTTTTGTTCAGCTTTTTAATTTTTTCACCCTTATTTAAAGCGTACAAAGAAAATTCGCCGAAAAATATTAAAAAAGCTGTTATTTCTGGCGTATTATCACTTGTGGTTATGAACGCTTGTTGGGTCGCCGGTTTTTCTAGTTGGTACCTAGCATTGGCAGTTCTTTTATTGTTACCAATATCTATGCTGTTGTCTAAATTATTTGCCGTAACCTAAATTTAATATGCAATTACAACCTATAAAACAGTCATTTAAAGTTCAATATGATTATCAATTGTATTTCACTTCAGGGCTTTTTGCTTTAGAGAATCCGCTATTCAAAAAATTAATTTCTGACTACAAAGAATTCGAAGCAGTGAAACTTCTGTTCGTTTTAGATGAAGGTGTAAAAAATCATCATCCGAAATTAATTCAACAAATAAAATCGTACTGTGAAAGTAATGAGGATAATTTAAAGTATACAGATACCATAGTTCTTCAGGGCGGTGAGCAAGTTAAAAATAGTGATTCGGCTATTGATTCGGTTTTAAAAGCTGTGAATGAGAATAAAATATGTAGACATTCATTTGTAGTTGTTATAGGTGGTGGCGCAGTAATAGATATGGTTGGCTATGCTGCCGCTATTGCACATAGAGGTGTTAAGCTAATACGAATTCCAACCACGGTTTTGTCGCAAAATGATTCGGCTGTTGGAGTCAAGAATAGTGTGAATGCGTTTAAGAAAAAGAATTTTTTAGGAACATTCGCTCCGCCATATGCTATAATTAATGATAGTGATTTTTTAGAAACCTTAGAGCAACGCGATTGGATTTCTGGTATTTCAGAAGCCATTAAAGTAGCCTTAATAAAGGATGAAGAGTTTTTTCAATATATCGCTGATCATTCCATTGCTTTAAAACAAAGGGAAATGAAGCCAATGCAGTATGTAATTTACAAATGTGCGGCAATGCATATGCATCATATTGCCCAAGGTGGTGACCCTTTCGAGTCAGGTTCATCTAGACCTTTAGACTTTGGTCATTGGGCGGCCCATAAAATGGAGTTCATGACTAACTATGAATTAAGACATGGTGAAGCGGTAGCGAAAGGTATTGCTCTTGATGTTACCTATGCTCAATTAATTGGTTTAATTACTGAAAGTGATTTGCAACATATCTTGGATGTAATGGTTGCAATTGGTTTTGATCTCTCACTACCAGTGAGTACAACTAATGAAATCGAATCATTGTTAAATGGAATAGAGGAGTTTAGAGAGCATTTGGGTGGCCAATTGACAATTACCCTTATTTCGGGTCTAGGAATCAAACATGACGTACATACAATTGATATAAAGGTTATGACAGATGCCATTGCAAAGTTGAATCATCAATTCGCATTAAATTAAAACCAATGCAGCTTCAAGAAAAACTACACTTAACATATTGCACCAATATTCATCCTGGTCAAGATTGGAAAAGTACATTTGAAAGTATTCAAAAACACGTTCCGGGTATAAAAAAAGAGGTTTCATCGAACCAGGCTTTTGGTCTAGGTCTTCGTTTGTCAAATAAGGCAAGCGAAGAATTAGAACATGGCTCGAACATGTCCGATTTTAAAAATTGGTTGGCAGATAATAATCTTTATGTGTTTACCATGAACGGATTTCCTTATGGAAATTTTCATAATGTACGAGTTAAGGATATGGTGCATGCGCCAGATTGGACTACTAATGATAGGCTTTTATATACCAAACGTTTATTTCGACAACTTTCAGAATTATTGCCAAAAGGATTAAATGGCGGTATTTCAACATCTCCTATTACGTATAAATATTGGTATAAAAGTAAAGAGGAAACTGAAAAAGCATTTGAAGTAGGTGCAAAGCATATGCTTCAAGTTGCTTATCAATTGTTCGAATTAGAAAATACTACCGGAAAATATATGCATTTGGATATTGAACCGGAACCAGATGGGCTTTTAGAGAATAGTGATGAGGTTTTATATTTTTATTCAAAATACTTAGTGCCGTTAGGGGTTAAATTTTTTGAGAATAAGTTGGGTTTAGGGATATTAGAGGCTGAAGCGCTTGTTAAGAAATATATAACTGTTTGTTATGATATTTGCCACTTTTCACTGGCCTTCGAAGAACCTGTAGAGACGTTTGCAAAGTTTGAAGAGCAAAATATTCGAGTAGGAAAAATTCAAGTTAGTGCTGCGTTAAAAATTGTATTCAATGGTACAAATGATGAACTAATATGGGGGGAGCTGTCTCAATTTAATGAACCCACCTATCTGCATCAGGTTACTGAAAAGATTGAAGGTGTGGTTAAAACGTTTAGTGATCTTCCTTTGGTTTTAAATAACAAGGGGTCTCATCAAGAACTTCGTGCTCATTATCATGTACCCATTTTTTTAGAAAAGTATGGGGCTTTATTTTCCACCCAAGACCATATTTTAAAAACGATTGAGTATATAAAATCAAATCCTGTTTCTGAACATTTAGAAATTGAAACATATACGTGGGATGTGCTTCCGACAGATTTAAAACAAGATTTGTCTGTATCTATTATCCGCGAAATTGAATGGTTAAAATCACACTTGTAAAATGAGAAAGACAGTTGTTATTAATGTAGTAGGGTTGACCAAACGATTAATAGGAGAACATACTCCATTCATTAAGTCTTTTTTAGAGAAAGGTAGAACATCATATATAGAACCTATTTTACCTGCAGTTACATGCGCTGTCCAGTCTACTTATGTAACTGGTAAATGGCCTGCAGAACATGGTATTGTAGGTAATGGTTGGTATTTTAAAGATGAATGCGAAGTTAAATTTTGGCGGCAGTCTAACAAATTGGTGCAACAGCCAAAACTTTGGGATGATTTAAAAGAGAGATACCCGAATTTTACTTGTGCAAATCATTTTTGGTGGTATAATATGTATTCTAATGTTGATTACAGCATTACCCCAAGACCGAATTATTTGGCTGATGGGAGAAAAATTCCAGATGTTTATTCGTATCCGGCCAAGTTACGAGATGAAATGCAAGATGCTTTAGGTACTTTTCCATTGTTTGAATTTTGGGGACCTAAAACAACTATAAATTCTTCAAAATGGATTGCTGATGCAGCACTTTTGACTGATAAGAAACATAATCCTGATCTTACACTTATTTACTTACCACATTTAGATTATAATCTACAGCGTTATGGTCTTGACTTTAGTGTTATTTCTAAAGACCTATCGGAAATAGATGAAGTTGTAAAAGATTTGGTGAACCATTATGAAGCTTTAGATGCTCGGATAATACTACTTTCTGAATACGGAATTACAAATGTAAATAGGCCTATTCATTTGAACAGAATATTACGAAGAGAAGGTTATATCGCCATACGGGAAGAACGTGGTCTAGAACTTTTAGATGCTGGAGAAAGTGATGCTTTTGCTGTAGCAGACCATCAAATCGCTCATATATATTGTAAAAATTCTAGTACTATAGGAAAACTTGTAAAGTTGCTTCAGTCAGTTGAAGGTGTAGAAAAAGTGCTATTTGGTGAAGACTTGAAAAAGTATCATATTAATCATGAGCGATGTGGTGATATTGTGGTGGTGGCTGATAAAGATTCGTGGTTCACGTATTACTTTTGGTTAGACGATGCCAAAGCGCCAGATTATGCTAGAATGGTTGATATTCATAAGAAACCGGGTTATGATCCTGTTGAAATGTTGACCGACCCAAAAGATAAATTGATAATGGCTAAAGTCGTCGGTAAGTTATTGAAGAAGAAACTTGGCTTTAGAACGGTGATGAATATTATTCCGATTGATGCAACTTTAATTAAAGGTTCTCATGGCCGTTTGACAGAAGATAAGGAAGATTATCCTATTTTCATAAGTAACCGAGTTAGTAGTGAAAATGAAAATGTAATTAATGCAATACAAGTACGTAATCTTATTGAAGATCACCTGTTAAACTAATTCCTTATGAATCTATTATTTAAGACACTAGGTTACCTATTTACGCTTTTATTTATAACGGGTGCAATCTTACAATATAATGACCCAGATGCTTTAGTGTGGGTTATTATTTATGCAATAGCGGCATTGGTTTCATTGGGTTTTGCTTTAAATAAAATTAGATTTGTAATACCGCTAGTTATAGGATTACTCGCGTTTGCTGGTTTTTTATATCAATATCCTTCCGATTTTCAAGGATTTGATTTAAATGATGGTGATATTACTACTGTAGAATTGGGTAGAGAGGCATTCGGTCTATTAATAATTTCAATAGTGATGCTCGTATTTAGTTTTCGTGTAAAAAGAAAGTTATAAGTCTAAATCGAATTCTGTTCTTAGCAAATCGATTACTGGATTTTTCTCCCTAAGTTTTTCGTATTTTTCTTCTGGGGTAAAAGCGAATTTTTTAGCTGTTGCTTCATTCACACTAATGATCAATTGAATGAAATGATTATTCAATTTAGCTCGTAAATACTCCATAAGCTCGAACTGTTCACGCTCAATTTCCTTTTTCATAGTTCCGTTAGGAAGCTCAATATGAATTTTAAAATCTTCTTTTAATTTAGGAATGTCAGTATTTAAATTCGAAGCAAGAATTTTTTGACCTTTTTGGTCTATGCTTTCAACAAATTCGGCCCAATGTTTACGCAATTCTTCTTCAGTGAAAGAATCTTTTGGTAAGTTGTCTTCGTCAATAACAACTTCGATTTTATTTAACTCATGCTGTTTTTTCGCATTAAGACTAGAAATAGATAGTCCAGAAACACGTTTATGGGGTAAATTGATTTTAATTTTATTCTGAGCAAGTTCTTCAGTGATTTTTTTTGGTTTTTCTGCAGTCAGAGGTGTTTCTTCAGACTTAGCCTTATCTAAGGAAGGCTCTATGGTTGTAGTTGAGACAGGTTTAGAAATTTCTGCACTCTTTTTATCAATAGGGGTAGGGGTCTGATTAGTAGTTTCGGCTACCAGATTTTTTTGTGGAGGCTTCGGTAATTGCTTGTAAAAAGCAGAGGGGGCAATAAAATCTATTGTTTTATTATGAAGAGCTACTGATTCAGGATTTTTTTTTTCTCCATCAAAATCGATAGAGGCAAGTTTCATAAGCGTTAGTTCAACTAACAGGCGTTGATTTTTACTTGTTTTGTATTTTAAATCACAATCATTGGCAATATCTAGACCGCTTAATAAGAAAGAGGTTGAGGTTTTTTTGCTTTGATCTCTGTATAACTGTTGGGCCGCGTCACCTACTTCTAATAAAGTTATCGTGTCAGGATGCTGGCATACCATTAAATCCCTAAAATGAGATGCTAGTCCAGATATGAAATGGTGTCCGTCAAACCCCAGCGCTAAAGTTTTATTAAAAAGCAAAAGTAAATTTGGAATGTTATGTTCCAGTATTAAATCTGTAGCTTCAAAATATGTATCATAGTCTAAAACATTAAGATTTTCGGTGACTGCTTTTCGTGTAAGTTCAGCCCCAGAAAAACTAACCACTCTATCGAAAATAGATAAAGCATCTCGCATTGCCCCATCAGCCTTTTGGGCTATAATGTGTAGAGCATCTTCTTCTGCATTAATACCTTGGTTTTCTGCAATATATTTTAAATATTCTGCAGCATCTTTAACTGTAATTCTCTTGAAATCAAATATTTGACATCTAGAAAGTATAGTGGGTATTATCTTATGCTTTTCTGTCGTGGCAAGTATAAAAATAGCGTGTTTAGGAGGTTCTTCTAATGTTTTAAGAAAAGCATTAAAAGCAGATTGAGATAACATATGCACCTCATCTATAATATAAACTTTGTATTTGCCTACTTGTGGTGGTATCCGTACTTGATCTATAAGATTTCGTATGTCGTCAACAGAGTTATTAGATGCGGCATCAAGTTCAAAAATGTTGAATGCAAAATCTTCGTCTTTCTGTTCGGTACCGTCAGAATTTATCTGTTTTGCCAAAATACGGGCACAAGTAGTTTTACCTACACCTCTTGGGCCGCAGAAAAGTAGTGCTTGTGCTAAATGATTTTGGTCAATTGCATTTTGTAGTGTATTGGTAATAGCTTGTTGTCCCACAACATCCTTAAAGGTCTGTGGTCTATACTTACGTGCCGATACGATAAATGGTTCCAAAATACTACTACGTTTTATGCTTTTACAAATATAAATATAGCGGTGAATACTAAAGTGAATTAAGAATAGAGATCATCCTTAGTTATCAACAATTACAGTACATTTGCGCAAAGCAGGCCACCTTATCGCGGATTCTCCCGAAGCTTCGGGTAGAATACGAGGAAAGTCTGGACACCATAGTGCAGTATAGCGGGTAACGCCCGTCCGCTGAAAAGTGAGGACAAGTGCAACAGAAAGCAAGTACAGTTCGGCTGTAGTGAAACCAGGTAAACTCTATACGGTGAAACGTCATGTAAATCGGTGTTTAAGAGCTGCACGCTCAAGCCGAAGGGTAGGCGGTTAGAGCCTTGGGGTAACCCTTGGCCTAGATAAATGATAAGGAATTCTGAATTTTTCAGTATACAGAATCCGGCTTATGGCCTGCTTTTTTTAATTATCTGAGAGTTTTTGAAATTTATCTTTCAAAAAAGCTAAATACACTACCACCGTATTTTCGAGAGTTTTTGTAATGAGGTAAATCAGCTAAGCTGGTACGATTAGAGTGCTCAATAATTAGAACTCCGCCTTCTAATAAGAGTTCATTTTCAAAAACTAATTGCGGTAGTTTCTCAAAATCGGAAAGTTCCATATCATAGAAAGGGTCAGCAAATATAATATCGAATTGTTCTTTATTACGTTGTAAAAAAGTAAAAACATCGCCTTTTAAAGTACGAATGTTCATATCTAAAAGCGACACTGTTTTATCGATGAATTCTATACAGCCGGAGTGAGCATCAATAGCAAGAACATTATTTACCCCTCTTGATGAGAATTCATAACTGATATTACCCGTACCTGCAAAAAGGTCTAAAACCTTTAAATCTGGAAAATAATAACTGTTATTCAATATGTTGAATAAGCTTTCTTTGGCCATATCTTTCGTGGGCCTAACAGGTAGTTTCTTTGGGGCCTGTAAATTTCGTCCTTTATGTTTTCCTGAAATGATGCGCATTATATGGTATTGATTAAGGTGAAATCAATTGATTTCAATTCAGGCTCACCTAACTTTATTAATTGGGGTGAAGACGGGGCAAATATGCTGATATTCTGAATATAGGAAAAACATAACTGAAATATTGGGTCATCTTCTTCAATGGATCCAAAAAGTTTAACCATTGCGCTTTTTGGGTCTAATTCAAGTTGTTCCAAAACAAATAGTAGATAATAAGCAAAGTCTTCCTTTGTATCGTAGAGAAAGCTATTGTAAAGTAGTAATTTACGTTGGTCAAGAACAGTTATGTTTAATTGACTCTTACTAACATGAACATAACATATAGTTTCTTGATTTTGCGTCTGGTTATTCATTAATGACTGCAAAAGAACTGTGCCATTGTGCATATAGGTGAACTCTCCAAAAAGCTCATATATATAATTATTGATGTTCATGTATGGTACATACACATTAACCAATTCATGGTTTTCAACTGTATCGTAAGAAAGTACATCTGAAGCTAAAACCTTGGTATTGAATTTAAGATATTCTAACAGATGATTTGCGTTGAATAATGATTTTGGTACTAGACCAAATAGGGTATTGCTATGAACAACAACAACTTCATCAAATTCCATGTTTTCAAGCTGATGTTCTTGAAAAAGATTTTTCAATTCATCTAATAGCACTATGGGATTTTTTTCTTCTAAAAAATCGATACTATCGGAAAGGAGTAATTTTTGTACAACAGTATCTGCTACACAAAAAGAAAGTCCATTCAAGCTAACCTGAATGGACAATTTCTTAAAATTTTTATCCGCTATATCTAAACGGTTATTGATCGTTTTTCTTGTCATAGATAGGAGGCCAGTTACCACTGGTACTTACTTCGTCTAAAGAACCAACTCTAATTGATGGTCCGTTAACTTCTTCAACACTTAAAGCGGAGTTTTCACGTGCCATTAAATCTTTTGGTTGATCATAAAGAATTACATTTTTATCAACCTTAGCTTCAAATACAGGAGCTCTATATCCACTTTTATCAACGAAAGCCGATTTCATAACGAACTTTTCGCCATTTGCAGCGGTAGGTACATCCATTAAAGTCTTGTATCTTGAATCTTTTTTGAAAAGAGAATCTTTTACAGAAACGAAACCTAATGTATCAATGATTTTTACTTCTTTTAATAAATCGATGCCATATGCTTTATCGAACTCCATAAAAGATGAATCTCTTTGTTGAGTAATTACATATTTACCAGTATCGATAAAACTAATAAGACTATTAAAGTCATTCGCGTATTTTCCATTTACAGTTTTGTAGGCATCCTGAGAATTTCGAATGTCCTTTAATTTAGCTATAACTTGAGCATAACGCTCTTGTTTAACTTCTTTAAAATTAATTGGTCCAGTGATGGAGTTATAAATTAGGTATCCTAAAGCGATACACCCAACCCAAAGTACAATTTGTATAATGGTCTTCATTTTGTATATGTTATTTTAATTTAGTGGTCTTCACAAATCTACAATTTTTTTTTAATCGTAAAAGTTTTTGGCCTAAAAATCATCTTTATCTTTGAGGGCTCATGAAATCAATAACTCCCACATCATTTTATAGTCTACTGGAAACTAAATTTCCACATACACCAACTGCCACACAATCAGTCGCTTTGCAAAAATTAGCAGAGTTTACACTGTCTTCAATAAAAGATGAAGTTTTTTTGTTAAAAGGTTATGCTGGTACAGGAAAAACCACTTTAATAGGCACTTTAGTGAACAGTCTTTGGAAAGTTCAGAAGAAAGCAGTGCTTATGGCACCTACTGGAAGGGCTGCAAAAGTAATGTCGAATTACTCAAATACCCAGGCATTCACCATCCACCGAAAAATATATTTCCCAAAAAAACAAAGTGGGGGCGGTGTACAATTCGTATTAGCACCGAACAAGCATAGAGATACATTGTTTATAGTAGATGAGGCATCAATGATACCAGATACAGCAGCAGATTCTAAACTGTTTGAAAATGGTTCGTTATTAGATGATTTAATGATGTTCGTTTATTCTGGCCATAAGTGTAAGTTACTATTGATAGGAGATACAGCACAATTGCCTCCGGTACATTTAGTATTGAGTCCGGCGTTAGATGCTGATAAACTTTCATTGAATTATAACAAGGAAGTAATACGGTTAGAATTAGATGAAGTAGTAAGACAAGCTGGTGATTCAGGTATTTTAGCCAATGCAACCTTATTAAGGGAACAATTGCAAGGTAATTTCTTCGATGATTTTAAATTTGATGTAAACCCATTTACAGATATAGTTAGATTAATTGATGGTAATGAAATACAAGAAGCCATCGATAGTTCTTATTCAGAGAATGGTAAAGAAGAAACGGCTTTTATAGTAAGGTCTAATAAAAGAGCGAATCTATACAATCAAAATATTCGAGAAAGAATACTGTTCTTAGAAAATGATATAGCTGTTGGCGATTTCATGATGGTTGTAAAGAATAATTATTATTGGCTTAAACCAAGTTCTGAAGCTGGTTTTATTGCCAATGGGGATATCATTGAAATTTTAGAAATTTTTGATATTAAGGAAATCTACACCTTTAAATTCGCAGAGGTAAAAGTGAAAATGGTAGATTACCCAAATATGGCTCCTTTCGAAACAGTATTATTATTAGATACTATTGCGGCAGAGTCACCTTCATTATCGTATGAAGATGGTAATAGACTTTACCAAGAAGTCATGAAAGATTTTACTCATGAAACTTCTAAGTATAAAAAATTCTTAGGAGTAAAGAACAATAAATATTTTAACGGACTTCAAGTTAAATTTTCTTATGCTATAACCTGTCATAAATCGCAAGGGGGGCAATGGAATACGGTTTTCGTCGAGCAGCCCTACTTGCCAAATGGTATTGATAAAGAATATTTGCGATGGTTATATACAGCTGTAACAAGGGCAAAAAACAAATTGTACCTTATCGGCTTTAAAGACGATTTTTTTCTTGAATAAGAAAAGATTATTTTAGTGATTATGGATATGGGAAATTACCATATCCAATATAGAGGTAAGCATGACAACCGAAACAATTTTAAGTATATTTTTAGGAATAGGATTAGCCGCTTCAGTAGGTTTTAGGGTGTTTTTACCCTTATTTGCATTGAGCTTAGCATCATATTTTGGAGTTTGGGACTTAAACGAAAACTGGCAGTGGATTGGTAGTTTGGTGGCGGTTCTTACTTTAGGTATAGCCACGTTATTAGAAATATTCGCTTATTTTATTCCTTGGTTCGACAATTTGTTAGACAGTATTGCTGTACCCTTAGCGGCTATAGCAGGTACTGCAGTAATGGTCTCTACAGTTGCCGATTTAGATCCCGTAATAACATGGTCATTAGCAATAATTGCTGGTGGTGGAACTGCAACAGCAATTAAAGGAGCTGGAGCAACTGGTAGATTGGCATCAACTGCAACAACTGGTGGTTTGGCAAATCCTGTCTATGCATCAATCGAAACAGGAACTGCAGTGGTAGTAACAGCAGCATCTATTTTTGCGCCGATTTTAGCAGCTTTTCTTGTAATAATAATATTGGTAATAATTTTTAGGATTTATAGAAGCATACGTCCAAGAACAAAAACATAAAATAAATTTAGTTGAAAATAATAGCAATGATTCCTGCCCGGTATGCGGCATCGAGATTTCCTGCAAAATTAATGCAAGATTTGGCTGGTAAACCGGTCATTTTACGAACCTACCAAGCTGCAATACAAACCAAATTATTCGATGAGGTTTATGTAGTAACCGATAGTGATATTATATATGATACCATAGTTAAAGAAGGTGGTTTGGCTATAATGAGTAAAACAGAGCATGATTGCGGTAGTGATCGAATTGCCGAGGCGGTAATGCAAATGGATGTTGATATTATAGTAAATGTACAGGGTGATGAGCCTTTTACGGATCGTGAAAGTTTAGAAGGAGTATTAAAGGTATTTGAAAGTGATATTAACAAAGAAATCGATTTAGCCTCTCTAATGGTTAAGATAACAGATGAAGAGGAGATTAATAATCCAAATACGGTTAAGGTAATTGTTGATAATAGAAATTTCGCATTATATTTCTCAAGATCACCAATTCCTTATCCTAGAGCCAAAGACGCAAACACAACGTATTTTAAGCATAAGGGAATTTATGCATTTAGAAAAAGTGCTTTGATGGATTTTCAACGGTTACCAATGTTGTCTTTAGAGGCAACCGAAAAAATTGAAGCCATACGCTATTTAGAATATGGGAAGAAGATAAAAATGGTAGAAACACATGTTCAAGGTATCGAAATAGATACACCGGAAGATTTAAAGAAAGCACAGGCGGCATGGAAATAAATTTTGATGGAATTCGCGTTATCGGTTTCGATGCCGACGATACTTTATGGGTTAATGAAACCTATTTTAGGGATGCAGAGGAAAAGTTTACGGCTTTATTAGAAAAATATGAAACCAAGAATAAAATAGATCAAGAGCTTTTTAAGACTGAAATACGCAATTTAGATTTGTATGGCTACGGTATAAAAGGTTTTGTATTATCTATGATAGAGTGTGCTTTAGAACTTTCAAATAATCAAGTTTCTCAGAAAACGATTATAGAGTGTTTGAACCTTGGAAAAAATATGATATCACATCCTGTAGAACTATTAAACGGTGTTGTAGATGTTTTAAAAATTTTGAAAGATAAGTATAGGTTAATCGTTTTAACAAAGGGAGATTTACTGGATCAAGAACGTAAATTAGAACGTTCTGGGCTCACTGAATATTTTCATCATGTAGAAGTATTGAGTGATAAAAAGGAGAAGAATTATAGCGACTTACTTGAGCATTTACAAATTTTGCCAAGTGAGTTTTTAATGATTGGAAATTCGTTGAAATCAGATGTATTGCCATTGGTAGGGATAGGAGCGCGTGCGGTACATGTTCCTTTTCATACAACGTGGCAACACGAAGAGGTTTTAGAACCCCAAGAAAATAAAGGATACATGACAATTTCTACTTTGATTGATATTCTAGAATACGTATAATTATAATGGAGGTAAAAAAAGTAATAGCATTGAAGAACATACCTACTAAAGCGTCAGAACAATATCGAAATTTTCCTATGGTACCAAGAGTGGTCTATGGCAAAGGTAGTTTTGATCAGCTGGGCGATATATTAATGCCCAAACGCAAACATTCAGAGGCTCCAATGATTTACTTGGTAGATGATGTTTTTGAAGGTAGTGAGCTTATTAATCGAATTCCAAGTATATTTTGTGATCAAATCATTTTAATTTCAGCGGAAGAAGAGCCCAAAACAAATCAGGTTGATGCTTTGGTTAGCATGATCAGAGAGAAGTTTACTGAATTACCTTCAGGTATTATTGGTATAGGTGGTGGTACTTTATTAGACCTAGCTAAGGCAGTTGCTATAATGCTAACTAATAAGGGAAGTGCTTCAGAATATCAAGGTTGGGACCTGGTACATAAGAAATCAATTTACCATGTCGGCATACCTACTATTAGTGGTACGGGTGCTGAAGTTTCTAGAACAACGGTACTTTTGGGACCAGAAAAAAAATTAGGAATCAATTCAGATTTTACCACATTCGACCAAGTTTTGTTAGATCCAGAATTAACAAAGGGAGTGCCAAAAGAACAATGGTTTTATACAGGGATGGATTGTTTTATTCATTGTATAGAATCACTAAATGGAACATTTTTAAATGCCTTCAGTAAAAGTTATGGAGAGAAATCTTTAGAGCTTTGTAAAGAAGTATTTCTTGAGGATATATTAGGGTCTGAAAGTAGAGAAAAGCTTATGATGGCATCTTGGCATGGCGGCATGAGTATAGCCTATTCTCAAGTAGGAGTAGCCCATGCAATGAGTTATGGTTTAGGATATGTTTTAGGAATTAAACACGGTATAGGTAATTGCCTTGTTTTTCAATATCTCGAAGAATTTTACCCACAGGGTGTAGTGTTATTTAATAAAATGCTTACAAAGCATGAAATTGTATTACCAACAGGTATTTGTTCTAAATTGTCTGAATCTGAAATGGATACAATGATTTGTGTAGCCATGGGTATGGAGCCATTATGGGAAAATGCCTTAGGAGAAAATTGGAGGTCTTTAATAACGGCCAAGAAACTAAAAGCTATTTACCAAAAGATATAATCACGCATAGACGTAGTCTTCAATAACTCCACAAAGGAATTCTAATAGTACATAGGTGCAATAACAATATGCAAAAATTAGCAAAATTTATTTATTTCAAAATTCTAGGATGGAAACTCAATGGAGAATTTCCTTCTCATTTAAATAAATTCGTAGCTATCGTGGTGCCACATACAAGTTGGTGGGATTTTGTTTTAGGCCTATTAGTACGCAAAGTTTGGGATGAAGAAATCAATTATATAGGTAAGAAAAGCCTTTTTGATTCACCCTTTGGTTGGTTTTTTAAATGGACAGGTGGTGCCGCTATTGATCGCTCTAAAACTAATGATACGGTGAAAGCTACTGCACAAATTTTTAACGAACGAGAGAAGTTCAGATTGGCTTTATCTCCTGAAGGAACTAGGAAGAAAGTTGAGAAATGGAAGACCGGATTTTATTTTATTGCGAAAACGGCAAATGTTCCTATTGTGCTGGTGGGCTTTGATTATGGTAAAAAAGAGATTAAAATTTCTGAACCTATAAATCCAACAGATAATCAAATCGCAGATTTTGAAAAGTACCATGCTTTTTATGAAGGAGTGATAGGTAAACATCGGTAGGTAATATTAATTCCTTTTATTTTAGATTGATTAATAGACGTTTTTTAGATATTTATTAAAATCTTAATATATATGTGTTCGTAATATTGCAAATGAAGATGTATACTTTGTCTTAAATAGAAATATTAAAAAATCGCTTTTATATATTTTTTGTTATATAAAAACAGAAATTATTCTCATTAAATATGTAAAACCTTACATAATACAGAGTAGTTCTGTTATTGGGGTTTTCAAAATATCCTAACAGATTTAACTAAGTCCACACTTTATCGATGTTAAAAACCATTTCATCGTAAACATTTTTCATAAATCTATTTTTCCAATCTTTAATACATATCATTGTTAATAATATATTTTTTGTGATTTTAACTTTACGAATTTAAAATTTCCCCCTTCAAAGATGTTATTTATTTCGTACCCCACTTACGAATTTAAATTAACCTATGTAAGTTATGGTTTGTAAAAACCATATTACTGAATGATTAAAATTTACCAATGTAAGGCTCAGGTTTTTAAATTATTTTTTTTACCTGTAGTTCATTTTTATCACTTATATCTAAACCTTGAAAGTAGGCGATTTTGCTATTTTCAAGGTTTTTTGTTTAAAACAAAAACCAAATAAAAGCTTATCTACCAATCCACAAATTTAAAGTACTATGAGAAAAATTACCCTACTGATTGTTTTTGCTTTTTCCTATCTAACTAGCATTGGCCAATCACCTTGTTCACCAATTAGTTCTGTAGATTGTGATGAAATAGTAACCTCACTTCCAATTCAGCTAAATTTTAATGGAACGGAAGGCGGCATACTAAATACGGGATTTACCATGGTAGATCCACCTTCATCCCCTTTAACGGCAGACGAGGCGATAAACGATGACAATGTTCCAGGACTTATTAGCGCGAATTTGGATTTCTCTGGGGGTGCTTTAAATGTAACAGCAACCAATGGAATTAATTTTAGTCAGCTTTCGGGATCACCTCAAAGTACATTTACTAATTCACAAATGAATGCCTTAGGAGTAGGTTTTGTCACCTCCACCAATGTTATTGATATTACAGCGACTATAGCACAACCTAATTTTGCAGGTACGACACCTGATAATGGTTCACAGCAAACGGGGATTTGGTTTGGTCTGAATGAGAATAATTTTGCTAAGTTGGTATTGGTTAAAAGTAATGCAACCCAACAAAAAATACAGCTAGCTATAGAGCAAGGGGATGGTACAGGGAACACGACTAATTTATCTATTGCCGAACTTAATACGAGCAATTTTAATACTAGTGGCGTGACTTCAATTAGTTTTAGAATTTCCGTAGACCCTTCGGATAATTCCGTTACAGGGTATTATTCTCTGGATGGAGCTGCAGAAATACAGGTAACTGGCGCAACAGATTTCCTTACGGCGCCGGCTAAATTCTTAGCAGGAGTGGATCATGATGCTAATGGAGCAACGGATGAATTAACCTATGCTGGGATCATGACTTCTACAAGAAGGGCTACAGGCGGTTCTATGGTAATTGCCTATGATAGTTTTGGGATAGCAGAAAGTGTAGTACCTACCCTTGGTTTTGAAGCGCATGTAAACTTCCAGGATGCCAGTACAGAAGCACCGGCGGGTTACTTGGTAGATTATGGTCTGGCTTTTCCAGCTTCCACTTTGGAAGGGAGCTATGGCTGGAAATTATTATCCAACGGAACTCCGATAGACGTTTCGGGTGATGGGGGAGTTGGAAGAAACCGTTTAGGCGGTGGATATGCCGCCGCTTCCAATCAAGAAAAACTGGAAGGTACCCTGGTGCATTTTCAAGGTGATAATATTGCTGGATGGGGAGATACTCAACCTAGAAAGAACGAGTTGTTTTGGGAATTGGAAATTCCTAATGGTATTTATGAGGTTACTTTAGGCTTGGGAGATAAGGGGTCTGGGAATGTAGACAGTCGTCATACCGCTACCTTGGAAGGCTATACAATTATACCAGCCTTCCGTCCCAATAGTACAGAGACCAAAGTAGCCACTATGATTGTGCAGGTTGCCGATGGTGCTTTAACCGTGAATGGTTTGGGAGGTTTTAATTCCAAAATTACACACATTGATGTAGTGGAGAGCACAGGGACACCAGTAAATGGCATCTTGGCTTTTATACCTAATACCGCTAGTGAGACATTGGTAACTGGGGTAACTGGTAATTTTGTAAGTACCCTTTCTGGAGATGGAGCCACGGCAATTGCTTTAAATATAGAAGATGATCCGGTTAACACGACTGCCGATAACTTCAACGACTGGTTAAGTCTTCCAGCGACAAATGTTCCTGGAGAATTTAACTTTGGGATTGATGCCAGTACCTTAGCTGCAGCAGATACCAGAAATAACAGAATAATAGCCACAGCAGCAGGATATACTCCTGCTATCCTGGATGCCGATCTTACGGTGATAGAAGCGCCAATTGTGCCTATAGCAACTTCTTTCCGAATGAACGTGGCTGGTGCAGAATATACAAAGGATGCAGACTTGTATCAGGCAGAAGATGTTTCTTATTTGGTAGAAACACAGCCTACAACGGTATCTAATACATCTTATACGCCATATACTGTTCCGGGAGGACATGAGGATTTGTATTACCCTAGAAGATATGGTCCCGAGTTTAGTTATAATTTCCCTATCGCCAATGGCACCTATACGGTGGCCATACATATGGTTGAGAATTTCCAAACTGCGGCAAACGCAAGAATATTTGACGTTTCCTTTGAAGGCGATGTTTTAATTGATGATTTGGACTTGTTTGCTACTTATGGAAAAGGTGGTCTAGCCATATTGAGTTTTGATGTGGAAGTAACCGATGAGGAACTTAATATCGACTTTTTAGCATCTATAAACAATGGTATAGTACAGGCTATAGAGATACTTCAAGTTACTCAGAGTGATCAAACGGACATACTGTCTTTTGTTTTGGCAGAACAAACAGGTGACGCGATTATCGATGCTACAAACCATGAAATAAGTATAGAAGTAGCCAATGGCACTCTTTTAACCACGCTATCTCCCACGATTAACCTATCCGATGGTGCAACAGTAGATCCAGTTTCTGGGACTAATGCTGATTTAGACGATGGATTGGCTACCTACACGGTAACGGCAGAAGATGAAACTACAGAACAAGAATGGACTGTAACCATTACGGAAGAAGTTATAGCCGCGCAACCCCCAGTAGTATTGGCGCAAACTTTTGAGATTTCAGAGTTAGCTGCAATCGGGGATATAGTAGGTACGGTTGTAGCTACGGATGCGGATACGGATGTAGCCGACCTTACGTATGCTATTACCGCAGGGAACGGGGATTTTACAATTAATCCGAATTCCGGAGAGATTACCACAGTGAACTTACTAGATTATGCGGTAACGCCACAATATACGCTTACGGTAGAGGTAAGCGACGGGATAGATGCGACCAGTGCGGATATGACCATAGATCTTACCGATGTATGTAATCCTTTAAGTATTCTTCCATGTGAAGAAGTAGTGGTGACTTTACCGGTAAGCTTAGATTTTTCTACAGCTGTACCCAATACAATATTTGATACGAACACTTCCGGGACAGGCTTCACGGCGGTTTTAGAAAATTCGGAGGCTAGAAGAGCTGGAGATATTGCTATTTCTGATGCACGACTAAATGGGTATGAGCCATCCTTACTTACTTTAGGTGGAGGAACATTGGCAATTTTATCCCAAGGAGGGATTGCATATTTAGATCCTCCGGCTAGTAATAACAATAACAATCAAATCAATACATTAGGAGTTGGTTTGGATAATTTATCAGAGACTATTACCATAAAAACTACCCTCTTAGGTATAACTACCGGTGCAAATTCTGCTCAAGCTGGTATCTGGTATGGTTTTGATGAGGATAACTTTGTCAAGCTAAATGTCAATAACAATAACGTAGAACTCCGTGTAGAACGAGCCGGTATTTCGGCAAACAATACAACGGATCAGCTTCAAGATTCCAATGTAGGCGCCTCTGGAGAGGATGTAGTTTTGGAGATGGTTATAGATCCTACGGCTTTAACTGTAGAGGCTTTTTATACCGTTGGAACAGGAACCAGAACTTCTTTAGGAACTTTATCGCTTCCAGCTAATTATTTTACCGGACGTGATATCAATGCGGCAGGGAATCAAGACAATGTTTCCTTTGCAGGTATTTTTGCCACACATAGAGCAGGTAGTCAGTTTACCGCAACCTTTGATGACTTTAGTGTAGAAGCAGCTTCGACTGTCGCACAACCCCCAGTAGTATTGGCGCAAACTTTTGAGATTTCAGAGTTAGCTGCAATCGGGGATATAGTAGGTACGGTTGTAGCTACGGATGCGGATACGGATGTAGCCGACCTTACGTATGCTATTACCG
>Ga0163215_100345_pt1 | contig 90487 bp, 86 predicted proteins | sample SynspAceP_FD_185934 | JGI IMG/M metagenome (GOLD analysis project Ga0163215, IMG submission 185934) | Saline lake microbial communities from Ace Lake in Antarctica - Synechococcus sp. Ace-P (Hybrid Assembly) | ecosystem: Environmental > Aquatic > Non-marine Saline and Alkaline > Saline | place... | reverse complement strand
GACAGATCGGCTGCGATCATGGCGCGTTCGGCGGCAACCGTGGTCAACCGCTCATCCCAGAACAGCATGGGCAGTTCAATTTTTTGCGACAGATTGCGTTCAAAGGCCCGTGTCGCCTGTGCCCGCGGGCCTTCGCTGTTATCCATATTCAGCGGCAGGCCAATCACCAGACCGCCAATATCATGCTCGGTACAGATTTCCTGCAAGCGCTCGGCATCCTTGGTAAATTTGACACGGCGAATCGTCTCCATGGGCGTGCCAATGCGATGCCCGGCATCGCTCAGGGCAATCCCAATGGTTTTGGTGCCAAGATCGAGACCGATAAGGCGACGACCAGCAGTAGCTGCGGCAAATTCGGACAGGTCTGACAGGAGCATCACAATTCTCTTTTTCAAGGGGGTAGCACCCGTTTCGTGCTGTGCGCTAGGGTGTGACTACAATTTTCTAGGGCGATGCGGACCGGAAACGCTGTAAACCATTGCATCGCCTGCAAATCTTCTGCTATTGCCGGGTCGCACTTCACATCAATCTGGCCTGAAAAGTCTAATCTGAAAATCTGGCCCGAACGATTAAAGGAATTCCATGTCCGTTGATATAGACACCGTCAAGCGCGTTGCAGGGCTGGCCCGCATTGCCGTCAGCGAAGAACAGGCCGAGACCATGACCGGCGAATTGAATACAATTCTGGGCTTTGTCGAGCAATTGAATGAGGTCAATATTGACGGGGTCGAAACCATGACTTCCGTTTTGCCGATGGCTGCCAAGCAGCGCAAGGACGTTATCAATGACGGCGGAAAACCCGATGACATCGTCGCCAATTCACCGCTGACCGAAGATCACTTCTTTGCCGTGCCGAAAGTGGTGGAGTAAACCCAATGACCGAATTGACCAAACTGACGATTTCCGATGCCCGCGAAAAGCTGGCACAGAAAAAGATTTCCTCTGCCGAACTGACAGAGAGCTATATTGGCGCCATTGAAGCGGCCAATGACAGCCTCAATGCCTATGTGGCGCTGACCTTTGATCAGGCGCGATCCATGGCAAAAGCATCTGATGAGCGACTTTCCTCAGGCTCGGGCGGTGCGCTGGAAGGCATTCCCCTCGGCATCAAGGATCTGTTCTGCACACAGGGCGTGCACAGTCAGGCTTGCAGCCATATTCTGGACGGTTTCAAGCCCCGCTATGAAAGCACCGTAACCGCGAATCTGTGGGCCGATGGGGCTGTCATGCTGGGCAAGCTGAACATGGATGAGTTTGCCATGGGATCGTCCAATGAGACGTCCTATTATGGGCCAGTGACCAATCCATGGCGTGCCAATGGCAGCGATCAGGCTTTGGTGCCAGGCGGCTCCTCCGGTGGATCAGCGTCTTCCGTTGCTGCCCAGCTTTGTGCTGGCGCCACCGCCACAGATACAGGCGGTTCCATTCGCCAGCCTGCCGCCTTTACCGGTACTGTGGGCATCAAGCCAACCTATGGGCGTTGCTCGCGCTGGGGCGTTGTTGCCTTTGCCTCATCCTTGGATCAGGCCGGACCGATTACCCGCTCCGTGCGCGATTCAGCCATCATGCTGAAATCCATGGCCTCTGTGGATGAGAAAGACACGACCTCTGCCAATATTCCCGTGCCGGATTATGAGGCCGCTATTGGCAAGAGCGTAAAGGGCATGCGCATTGGCATTCCAGCTGAATATGTTGTCGACGACATGCCGGAAGAAATTACTGCGCTCTGGGAACAGGGCAAAGCCTGGCTGAAAGATGCCGGTGCGGAAATTGTGCCTATTTCGCTGCCCCATACAAAATACGCTCTGCCAGCTTATTACATTGTGGCTCCGGCTGAGGCGTCGTCCAATCTTGCGCGCTATGATGGTGTTCGCTACGGGCTGCGTGTCGAAGGTGATGATATTATCGACATGTATGAAAAAACCCGTGCCGCCGGATTTGGGGATGAGGTCAAGCGCCGCGTGCTGATCGGTACCTATGTGCTGTCAGCAGGCTATTACGATGCCTATTATCTGCGCGCGCAGAAAGTCCGAACCCTTATCAAGCGTGATTTTGAGACGGTTTTTGCCGATGGGGTGGACGCCATTTTGACACCGGCCACACCGTCTGCCGCCTTTGCCATTGGCGATGAATCCATGAAAGCCGATCCGGTGAAAATGTATCTCAATGATATTTTCACAGTGACGGTCAACATGGCCGGCCTGCCAGGCATCTCTGTGCCAGCAGGCATCAACAAGGATGGACTGCCGCTCGGCCTTCAGGTCATTGGCAAAGCATTTGACGAGGAAACCCTGTTCTCCGTTGGTGAAGTTCTGGAACAGGCCGCCGGTCGCTTCTCACCCAAACAGTGGTGGTAGTCAGAGCTATCTGACCAAATCCATTACCTGATCGGACGCGCCTTGGGCGGAGGTGCGTTTTTCCAGGGGTGTGGAGGCCAGGTCAGTGCCAGCTTGCGCACAGCAATGCCCCCTGGCGCAGGGGCGTCCAGCACAGTGCCACACGCCTGCGGCAAATCGCTAAGCTTGGTGTAACGCGGCTTGACGGGCTTGGCCGGCTTTGTGCTGGGTTTTGTCGGTTTGGGCGGTTTTTCGCTCATTTTCTTAAACCAGAAGTCCAGTGGCGCACCGCAACTATCTCCCGCTGGCGGTGTTGCCTGATTCTTGCAACCTTTTGACCCTGTCGGACAATTCAAACGCACATGAAAATGATAGTGATGGCCGTACCAGGGTCGGATTTTCCTCAAAAAGGCCCGGTCATTGCCTGCCGTCTCACAAAGTTTTTTCTTGATGCCGGGATGGACGAAGATGCGCGCCACTTCATCATAGGAGGCGGCCCGTTTCAGAACGCGAAGATGCGCGTCAGTCCACACATTATCATCCACATAAAGGGTATTTTTTTTCAGCACGGAAATCGCTGAAATCTCTTCGCGTTCCTTACGTGACAACACGCGGTCCGGCATGGGCCGCAGCCAGATATCAGCATCCAGGCCAATTTGATGAGACGCATGACCGGTCAACATCGGGCCACCACGCGGCTGCGCCAGATCACCAACCATCAGTCCGTTCCAGCCGTCCTTTGTGGCGACAGTCTCGGCCAGTTTTTCCAAATAGGAAACCAGAACCGGATGACCCCAATTGCGATTTCGGGACAGACGCATGGCCTGCCAGTAAGGCCCATCAACAGGCAGCGCTGCGCCACCGGCCAGACAGCCCTTGGCATAGGACCCGATTGAACGGGCGCGCATATCCGCTGGAACATCACGACGCCCGAACAACTGTTTGGCCGGAACCGGATCAGCAGCAAATGAAACCGAGGCATCAATCGTGGCAAACGCCAGTGCCACGCACAGCATAAGTCCTTTTGATACAAGTGAACGCATTTCAGGCATCAATCACTCCGAATTCTTATAAGGAATCTGCCCTTTCGCCGCCCATAAAGGGTCTGGCCTTGATCACAGATTCATATCGGAGAGGATGATGCCTCCGCCGTACTGATTTTGCAAATTTTTGATCTTTCAGGTGCCGCCCGTTCAGGCACACCCTTCAAGCCAAACATCGTCAAAGGCGTTCGGCTGGCAGTTGTTTTTGGCCAGACGCTCAATGCGCTGAACGCGCTCTTGCAGCACTTGGTCTGGCGCGTTCAATTTCAATCTGGATGGGGCAATCAACACCGCAACCAATGCATAGAATTGCTCAATGGTGATGTCGTTCGGGCCCGCACTGAAAAAGGTCTGGCTGGCCTTGTGAAAGCCCGTGACCCAGCCATCCCGGCTGTCGCCCATGCCAACGGTGTCCAGAAACAATGCAATCTGCTCTTCTTTTGTCAGGACGGAATCCAGACCCATGGCATAGCCGGATTGTCTTATTTTCTGCACGCCTGGCTTGAACTCTTCAAAGGCCAGTCGTTTGGACAGAGATTGCGTCAGCGTTGTCATGCCCGCGCCGGGGGTGGTGAGATCAATCCCCGAATGCGCGTAAAATCCGGGGTCCTGAACTTTAAGCAAAACGGCCAAGCGTTCCGGTGTCAGGCTGTTGGCACCACGGTCCGAAGCTATCAGAGCCTGGGCTCTCGCCTTCAATGGGTCTGCGCTTTGCTTTGCATCATACCAGCCATTGGCGGCATAAACGAAGGCCAGTGACATGGCCGCAACAAGAAGTACAGCAATTATGAGAAGCAGTTTTCGCATGGGTCTCGTCTCCGAACCAAAACCAATCATAGACCAGTGATTTCGACTGTTTAATGCTCATATTTGGATCAGTTTGTGGCAAATTGCATTTTATACTTCCTCAACCACCTCTTGAGGGATATGCCAGTTTCAGACCCCTTTCATGCCATATCAGGGTCTGCACTCAATTGGTTGAAAGCGCTTCAGCCCTACAAGAAAGCTCCCGATGCCTCAATTCAGCGATAATTTGCGCGGTGCCGCCTATATGGTTCTGGCCATGCTGGGCTTTGTGCTGAATGACGCAATCATGAAGCTGGTCAGTTCTGATGTTCATCTGTATCAGGCGATATTTCTGCGCGGCGTGCTGGCAACAGCGGTCATGGGGGTTTTGGCGTGGCGCAGCGGCGGATTTGCAGTGCCGCGAAACGTGACAAACAAGTTCGTTGTCCTGCGCACCATTGGCGAGTTGGGCGGCACAGTGTTTTTCCTGACGGCCCTGTTCAATATGGAACTGGCCAATGCAGGAGCCATTTTACAGGCCATGCCGCTGGTCGTGACGCTGGCTGCAGCGCTCATCCTGCGCGAGACTGTGGGCTGGCGGCGCTACAGCGCCATCACGGTCGGGTTGCTGGGTGTGCTGATCATCATCCGGCCGGGCGGCGAAGGGTTTAATATTTTCTCTCTGTCAGCACTGGCTGCCGTTTTCTGTCTGGTTTTGCGCGATCTTGCGACACGCGGCATTCCGCGCGACATGTCATCGAATTTCATTTCTTTTGTGGCGGCCGCTGCCGTCATGATCATGGGCGCAATTGTGACCCTGTTTGGCGAGTGGCAGCCCGTTTCCGTGCTGTCCTTGCTCAAACTGACCGCCTCAGCCCTGTTTCTGATGGCTGGCTATTACTGGTCCATACAGGCCATGCGTTTTGGTGAGGTCAGCTTTACCTCACCCTTTCGCTATACGTCTTTGATATGGGCCATCATTCTGGGCTATGTGCTGTTTGGCGACATACCGGATGTGCCCATGATTATCGGCAGTATCATTGTGGTCGCCAGTGGTCTGTTCACGCTTTATCGTGAGCGGCAGGTAAAGCTGTCCAAAGCCAAAGACATCAAAGCCGCTTCACCATGACAATGCGGCCTTCTGCCGGAAGGCCAAGCTCTGTCTCCGCTGCAAATCTGTCCGCAATGGCCGATGGCAAACGGTCCATATCTGCTTTCAGAAACCCGTGCTTGCGGTAAAGTGCATTTGACCATGGTGCCGCTTCCAATGTGGACAGCACCAATGCAGAACAATAGAGAAACCGGGCATGGTCGATGATCTGCGCGACCAGAGCATCACCCAGACCTTTGCGCTGATGGTCCGGGTCAACGCTGATATCTTCCAGATAGAAGATGCCATCAATTATCGCCGCAAGTGCATAGGCAACAGGATGATCTGGCGGATGATCTGCAGCATCACTTACCACCCACAACAGACCATCCTGCAACCCGGCTTCAAACAGAGCCACAGGCATTTCCGCACCCGTTGCAATATCGGGATAACCAATGTCTGCAAAAGCTGCTGCGGCCCGGCGCTCGATCTTCAGAATAAACGGCAGATCATCGGGAATGGCCGTCCTGATGCTGGGTTTGCTCAAGCAGGATCGCCATGTTGCGGCCCGTCATACCCTTCCACAATTACCAATTCGCTGTCTGCTGCGGATTGGCGCAAGGAAATGGCCGCCTGATATTCGTCAGATCGGTAGCAGGCCAGCGCAGCTTCATAGGAAGGAAATTCAATGGTCACATTGCGGGACCGCGAAACGCCTTCAACTGCGTCATAGGCGCCACCCCTTGTGAGAAATTTGGCACCATATTTGGTAAGAGGACCAGCGATAGCAGTCGCATATTGCTGATACAGGTCCTTATCCTTCACATCGACCCGTGCAATCCAGTATCCTTTAGCCATTGATGGCTCCTTCCATTTCCTCAACAATTGCTTCCATAGCAGCCACAGGCTCGTCAACCGCGTTGATCGGACGGCCGATGACCAGATAGTCTGACCCCGCCTGCAAGCCTTCTGCAGGCGTCATCACCCGCTTCTGGTCGCCATGATCACTGCCCTTGGGGCGAATACCCGGAACAACCAACGCCATGCTGTCACCGACTATTTTGCGCAAGGCGGCAACTTCCAGAGTTGAACAAACCAGACCGTCCATACCGCATGCAAGTGCCTGCGCTCCTCGTCTTGCCACCAGTTCGGAAGCAGTGAGACTGTAGCCTGCATCGCGCAAATCCTCATCATCCATGCTGGTCAGCACGGTGACGCCCAGCAAGGTCAGGTCGGCAGCGTCCGGACTGGCCCTCTTTGCAGCCACAGCGGCTGCCATGGCCTTTGGATAGGCGTGCAGGGTCAACATATCCGCACCCAGCGCTGCAACGCTGGAGACGCCGCCCTTGATGGTGTTGTCGATGTCCAGGAGTTTCAGATCCAGAAAGACGCGCTTTCCGGCAGCTTTAAGTTCCGGCACCAGAGCCAGACCGCCAGCAAAGGCCAGTTGATGGCCGATTTTGTAGAAAGAGGCGCTGTCACCCAGAGTTTCAACCAATGCGCTGGCCTTGCCAATAGTGGGAAAATCCAAAGCAACGATAACACGGTCTCTGGGGGCAAGGTTGGCAGTGCGCATTTAGGTTTTCTCCTTTAAAGCTCCGGCTTTGTGGACCAGAGAGGTCAGCATGTTTTGCATCATACGACGGGGACGTTCAGCGGTTAACTCTCCGTCCTCATCAAAGGCTTGTCCCGATTGCGGGACCGCCAGTTGTTCGGGAACAATGAGGGTGCCAAAGCCGAGTTCCAGCATGGACCGGGTTGCTGTCATTGCGCGCAATGTGCCGATGACACCCGGGCTGGTTCCGGCCAACGCAAAAACAGGTCCCTTGAAGGGTGACAGCTTTTCGTCCTCGCCGGGTTTGACCCGACTGACCCAATCCAGTGTGTTCTTCAGCAACGGGGTGGGGCCTGCATTGTATTCCGGTGAGACGATGATGATGCCGTCATGATCTGACATCAATCGTGCCAGTTTACGGGCTGCATCGGGTGGACCGCTTTCCGCTTCAAGATCACCATCATAGATGGGCATGGCAAAATCGCGCAGAGAAATGAGATTCGGTGCCCCGCCATAATGGAGCAACGCACCGGCAATTGCCTTAGCAAGTCTGGTATTGGTTGAGCCTGTTCGGATCGAGCCGGAAAAAATCAGGATGGAGCAATCTGTCATTAAGTGGCCTTGTAACGCCACACACGGGCCGGAGGCAAGTTCAACATTATCCAGGGACTGGATGTCAGCTCAGACCCGTGAGGCAGTTCGGAAATTTTGACTGGCGGGACCAGCGCATAGGAAAATTGAATGAACTCTCCTCCCTTGGGCATCAGGGACAGAGCGGTGTTGATCAGCTGTATCCGGTCGGCCAGCGGGCGGGTGAACAGCGGAAGGCTGGACACGATACTGGCCGCCTCATCAATTCCGTGGTCCTTAAGCGTTTTTCTCAAGGAATAGGCGTCGCCCTGCAGAATATTGCATTCGGGAAATCTCTTGCGCAGCAATTTGCAGAAATCTGGATTGAACTCCACAGCGAACAGATTCTGTGGTTTTACGCCCCGTTTCAGCAAAGCTTTGGTGACAGCTCCGGTTCCGGGGCCCAGTTCTACAACCGGTAAATCGGACTGTGTATTCACAGTCTCGGCCATGCGTTCCGTCAAAGCTTTGCCCGATGGCGACACAGCGCCTGTGGTCAATGGTTTGGAAGCCCAGTTTTTGAGAAACCGGGCATCGTCTTTCAGCCCACTCAGCAACCGGTCACGACGCTGGTGAGTCCGACGATGGCTTGTCTGGCAATGCTCCGGAGATCCGCCCGACTCTTGTGAGGGGCGTTCTTCTCCAGATTCATCATCACCTTTTCCCACGAAAACCCTCCTTGTGAGACCTGACCGTTTATCAGGAGGCTTCGCCGCCCAGATTTTCAAAAAAATCGCGCATCCTTGCAAAGAAGCCGTGCGATTGCGGATTGTTGTCGGCAGAACTTTCTTTTTCGAATTCCTGAAGCAATTCCCGTTGGCGCTTGCTCAAATTAGACGGTGTTTCAACTGCGATCTGAATATACATATCGCCGCGTTGTTTGGCACGCAGGACACTCATACCCTTGCCCCGCAAGCGGAACTGTTTACCGCTTTGACTGCCATCGGGCACTTTAACACGGGTCTTGCCTCCATCTACCGTCGGCACATCAAACTGGCCGCCCAGGGCAGCCGTTGTCAGTGAGATTGGAACGCGACAGAAAATATCGGATCCATCACGCTGGAAGAAATCATGAGGCTTTAATGAGACAAAAATATAAAGGTCGCCAGTAGGACCGCCGCGCTCGCCAGCTTCGCCTTCATTGGCAAGGCGGATGCGTGTGCCATCTTCTATGCCGGCAGGAATGTTGACGGACAAAGACCGTTCTTCGTGGACCCGGCCATCGCCTGAGCAATTGTCGCAAGGGTCAGTGATGATTTCACCACGTCCCTGGCAGGTAGGACAGGTCCGCTCAATGGTGAAAAAGCCCTGTGCTGCGCGCACTTTGCCAATGCCACCACACGTGCCACATGCCGTTGGATCCGAGCCGGGCCGAGCACCGCTGCCTGAGCATTTTTCACAGGACACCGAAGACGGGATATCAATATCAACCGTTTTACCAGCAAACGCTTCTTCCAGACTGATTTCCAGATTGTAGCGCAGGTCAGCCCCACGATTGCTGGCTGTGCGTCCACGTCGGGCACCGCCGCCGCCTCCGCCCATGAAATCGCCGAAAATATCTTCAAAAATGTCCGACATGGACGCGCCGAAATCGCCTCCACCACCGCCGGGACCACCAGGGCCGCCCTGTTCAAAAGCAGCATGGCCAAACCTGTCATAGGCGGCGCGCTTTTGCGGATCTTTCAGCGCTTCATAGGCGGCATTGATTTCTTTGAAATTGGCTTCCGCCTGCGCGTCTCCGGGATTCCGGTCCGGGTGATACTGCATGGCTTTTTTGCGATAAGCACTTTTGAGAGTCTTGTCGTCGGCACCCCGATCAACTCCCAATGTGTCGTAAAAATCGGCTTTGGACATCTGAAATTTACTCGTTTCCGGCGGGATCAGAAAGGGTCAGGATAGCATTAATCTGGGTGCGTCGATCCAGTGAGTAACCGTTCGCAACGCACAATTCCAGAACTTTCGATGAACCTCGTCCCGTTTCAATAATCAATAATTTTGGCCACATTGTTTTTCGCGCCTGCTGAAAGAACGTCTCCAAAGCGGCAAAGTCGTGCCCCTCAACGTCGACCTTCATTGCGTCGATTGCATCGACATGTTGATTGTCGACAATATCTGCAAGGGTTTTGATGATGATGGCTCCATCATCAGTATCATTATCTGAGGGCCTATCTGCCTCTGTGATCCGCACTTCGCCGCGATTTGTTTCGCCGCCAACTGCTTTTCCAACACCCGAACTGCCACCAACCGCGAATGGAATATGAACAGTATCCGCATTGCTCGCCTGGGTGTTGAAACACAAGCGCCCCCCATTGGTGTCATCGGGTTCCACAGCAAATGCTTTCAGAACCTTACCGGCGTCTTTGGCAGCTTTCCACGATGTCAGGAAGTAAAGCCCTACATTTGCACCGACATCAAAAAATATGAATGAATCGGGAGAAATTTTACCGTTTATGGCCTCAACCAATGCTGCACGCTCCGGTGCATCCCAAAGATGAGAGCCGGCAATCATCCGTTTTTCACAACGATTGGAAAACGGGTGCAGCCGCAGGTTCAGGCCCTGAGCCGTGGTGATGTCAAAAGGTCCGGAAAGTCCGGCCAAGGCCGTCTTGCGCAGCAATGAAACATACCAGCGCCCCAGCTTGTTATCAGCTGCAGAATTGCACAAATCCAACAACGCTACCCGCAAGGCGGGCAGGCCGTAGGTTCCAAACACTGGAGAAATGGTATCGGTCATCAACAAGAGCTATCCGAAAAGAGGCGGGCGCTGTTCGCGCCCGCTTGATAAGCCTGTGATTGGCCTTATGCGGATTTCTGCTCATCCGCATCATCGTCGGCGACTTCCTCGAAGTCTGCGTCGATGATTTCCTCATCATCTGCGCTGTCATCGTCTTCCTCATCCTGGGACGATTTGTAAATCGCCTCGCCAAGTTTCATTGACACAGATGCGAGCGCCTGGGTCTTGGTCATGATTTCTTCGGCATCATCACCTTCAACTGCTGTTTTCAGATCAGCGAGGCCCATTTCAATGGCTTCCTTATCTTCGTCAGCAACCTTATCGCCATGTTCTTCCATCGATTTCTCGGTGGTGTTGATCAGGGCTTCGGCATGGTTTTTGGCCTCGACAGATTCCTTGCGCTTCTGATCTGAATCCGCATTGGCCTCGGCATCCTTGACCATGTTGTTGATCTCATCATCAGACAATCCGCCCGATGCCTGGATCTGGATCTGCATTTCCTTACCGGTGCCCTTATCCTTGGCGGACACATTGACGATGCCATTGGCATCAATGTCGAATGTAACCTCAATCTGAGGCATGCCACGGGGTGCGGGTGGAATTCCGGCCAGATCGAATTGTCCGAGGACTTTGTTGTCCGCAGCCATTTCGCGCTCACCCTGGAATACCCGGATGGTTACGGCATTCTGGTTATCTTCAGCCGTTGAATAGACTTTCTGCTTTTTGGTCGGAATGGTTGTATTGCGCTCAATCAAACGATCGAACACGCCACCCAATGTTTCAATACCAAGAGACAGAGGTGTCACATCCAGCAACAGAACGTCTTTAACATCACCCTGCAGAACGCCAGCCTGGATCGCAGCGCCCATGGCAACAACCTCATCCGGGTTCACGCCCTTATGCGGCTCTTTGCCAAAGAATTCTTTCACGACTTCCTGGATTTTCGGCATACGGGTCATACCGCCCACCAAAACCACTTCATCGATCTCGCCAGCTGACAGGCCGGCATCTTTCAGTGCTGATTTACAAGGTCCAACAGTACGCTGCACCAGATCATCCACAAGCGATTCCAGCTTGGCGCGGGTCAGTTTGATGGTCAGATGTTTGGGACCGGACGCATCAGCAGTGATGAATGGCAAATTTACTTCTGTCTGGGTGGTAGAAGACAGTTCAATCTTGGCCTTTTCAGCCGCTTCCTTCAGACGCTGAAGGGCCAGCTTGTCGCCGCGCAGATCAATGCCCTGATCCTTTTTGAATTCGTCGGCCAGATAACTAACCAGACGCATGTCGAAATCTTCACCACCAAGGAATGTATCACCATTGGTGGATTTCACTTCAAACACGCCGTCGCCGATTTCCAGAATGGATACGTCAAATGTACCGCCGCCCAAATCGTAAACCGCAATGGTCTTGCCATCGTTCTTGTCCAGGCCATAGGCCAGCGCAGCTGCAGTCGGCTCATTGATGATACGCAGAACTTCCAGGCCGGCAATCTTACCGGCATCTTTGGTTGCCTGACGCTGGGCATCGTTGAAATACGCGGGAACAGTGATAACGGCCTGTGTCACGCTCTCGCCCAGATAGGCTTCAGCGGTTTCCTTCATTTTCTGAAGGATCATCGCGGAGACCTGCGAGGGAGAATAGGTCTCATTCTGCGCCTTGACCCAAGCATCACCATTATCTGCCTTGACGATCTGATAGGGCACAAGCTTCTTGTCTTTGGTCACCATCGGATCATTGAACCGGCGGCCAACAAGACGTTTGACAGCAAAGACTGTGTTTTCAGGATTGGTTACGCCCTGGCGTTTTGCAGCCTGACCAACCAACCGCTCGCCATCTTCGGTAAAGCCCACCATGGATGGGGTGGTGCGGGCACCTTCAGTGTTTTCAATGACTTTCGGATTTTTGCCGTCCATGACGGCAATACAGGAATTGGTTGTTCCCAAATCAATACCAATGACTTTCGCCATATTTACTCTCCTTGTTTGGCAGACATGAACCTTGCTATCGCACCGACCTTAAAGCATCGGTTTCTCTGTTCACGAAGCAGGAACAAATCCCCTTTGTTCAACGTGTCCGTTTACCATGCACACTTTGCGAGCCGGTTAATGTCTTTTGAACAGAGAAAAAGACCCGGCATCACTGTGCTTCGTCGGGTATATAAGAGAGCGGAGCGATGCCTGCAAGCGCCGGATTACGCGGATTTGTAACAAGACCGGACTTTTTACAGTGCCAATACCGCTGCCTGCCCCATATGAGGACTGTGAAGAGGAAATATGGATTTAGAAAATGGAGCTTGAACCAGGCCTGTTTCTTTACAACGGATACTATGATCGCAGCGCCCAGACGGACTTGCGTGACATGATCCGAACAATTGTCAATGCCGCGCCTCTGTTTCAGCCAACCATGCCGAAAACCGGAAAACCATTGTCTGTTAAAATGAGCAATTGCGGCGCCTTGGGCTGGGTAGCAGACAAAGCTGGCTATCGCTACCAGGAGACGCATCCCATGACGGGAGCGCCATGGCCTGAGATGCCTACAGAGTTGCTGCGATTGTGGGATGCTGTAGCAGCAGAAGCTCCTGCGCCACAGGCCTGTCTGATCAATTATTATCAACCCAGCGCCAAAATGGGTCTGCATCAAGATCGGGACGAAGCCATGTTTACGGCACCGGTTGTTTCCGTATCGCTGGGAGATGATTGCCGGTTCCGCACAGGAACGACAGAGCGCAATGGCCCAACAAAAAGCTTCAAGCTGCATTCCGGAGATGTTTTGGTCATGGGTGGCGAAAGCCGTCTGGCATTTCACGGTGTGGACCGGATTTACCCCGGCACTTCCACATTGCTGAAAGCGCCGGGTCGAATCAATCTGACCCTAAGACGGGTCACTGCCTAATGGCGCCGGTGCGCTGTGATCAGTCTTCTATGTCCGGCGCGTCATCTGGAACCAGTTTTGGCGCTGGTTTTGGACCACCTTTGGAAACACCAACCATGGCGGGACGCAAAACTCTGTCACCAAGCATATAGCCCGCCTGCATGACCTGAACCACCATGCCACTGGCAACGGCCGGGTTTGGCACCTCAAACACAGCCTGATGGCGGTTTGGATCAAATTTCTCGCCTTCGGGCTCTTCTTTGGTGACGCCGTGTTTGGCGAATACGCGCACCATTTCCCGGCCAGTCATTTCAACGCCTTCCACAAGCGCTGCCAATGTGGTTCCGGCCGTTTCCTTCTCTTCATCAGAGACCGTTGAAATAGCACGATCCAGATTGTCGCCAATGCTCAACACGTCGCGGGCAAAATTTGAAATCGCATATTGCCGCGAATCAGCCACTTCGCGCTGGGTGCGGCGGCGCAGATTTTCCATGTCTGCAGCAACACGCAGCATCTGGTCTCTCAGGGCTTCTTTTTCATCCCGCAAATCCTGATTTTCCTGAAGCAGGGCATCTATCACCTCTTCCGGTGTCCGCTTGCCAGTCTGGGTCTCGTCTTCTTGTTCAGACAAGCCCTCTTCAGAGGCTGAAGTATTCGACAATTCGCTGTCGTCTGCTTCATTTTTCAGTGGGTCAGCTTTTTTGGTTTCGTCGCTCATGATCGATCACGGTCTTTTCGATTTAATCTGTTGGTTGGGATATCGAAGCTTGGCGGCAAAAAATCAACCGCCAATCTCGTTAACTGAGCATTTTCCCCAAAAGCTGGGCTGTATAGTCCACAACAGGGATGATGCGGCCATAATTCAACCGTGTCGGGCCGATGACACCCAGCACGCCGACAACATTGTCTTCCGCATTGTGATAAGGGGCAACCACCAGCGATGAGCCCGACATGGAAAACAGGCTGTTTTCGGACCCGATGAAGATGCGCACACCATCGCCGGTTTCAGCGGACCCCAACAACTCAATCAGGTCGGACTTGCTCTCCAGATCTTCAAAAAGAAGTCTGATACGGTCCAGACCTTCACCTTGCCCTAGGTCCTCCAACAGATTGGCACGACCCCGGACAATGAGATTTTGCGCATTTCTGGCTCCCTCATTGACACCGGCCCATGTGGCAAGTCCCTCTTCCACCAGCCGAGCGGTCAGATCATCCAATTCACGACGCTGGGATTCAAGCAATTGTTGGAGTTCAACGCGTGCTTCCGGCAGTGTGCGACCACGCAGACCTTCATTCAGGTAATTTGAGGCCTGAACCAGGGACGCAGCTGGCATGCCTTTGGGAATGTCGATGATGCGGTTTTCCAACGCGCCATCCTGTGCCACCAGCACGACGAGCGCACGCCCGTCTTCAATGCGCACAAACTCTATATGTTTCAGCGGCACTTCGCGCTTGCCGGTCAGTACCAGCCCAGCACCTTTGGACACACCGGACAGCAAGCGGCTGGCATCTGCCAGAAGCGTATCTCCTGAATTTTCAGCTCTGTTGCTCTCAAACTGGGCATCGATCTGCTGGCGTGCACGCTCATCCAGATCGCCCACTTCCATCATCGCATCGACAAAGAAACGCAGGCCACGTTCCGTCGGCAGACGTCCCGCGCTGATATGCGGCGCATAGATAAGGCCCATCTGCTCCAGATCGGACATCACATTGCGGACTGAGGCAGGCGAGAGGTTCAGGGACAGGCTACGAGACAGATTGCGCGATCCAACGGGCGAGCCGTCTTCCATATAGGCTTCGACAATCCGGCGAAATACCTGATGCGAACGTTCATCCATATCCTGATCAAAAAAGCGCGTGTCGGTGGCCATTCTTCTCATCCCGCAGACAGTTGGTTTTGGCCAGACTTTCATCCCGGTCAAGCATAATGCATTTCACAAACTTAGTGTCTGCCAAGCCTCATGGAAAGTGAAACTTCTGCAAGCCGGTTCAGCATGTTTGTTTTCAGCGCTTTGCATTCGGCGCAGGCTTGTCTATCAAGAGCGATGAATCGAAGCCATTTTAGAGAAGAGCCTCATGAGACCATCCGATCGTGAACCCGATGCCCTGCGTGCCGTTTCACTGGAACGCAACGTATCAAAACATGCTGAAGGCTCGTGCCTGGTAAAGTTTGGTGACACGCATGTGCTATGCACTGCCAGTTTGGCTGAAAATGTTCCACCCTGGCTGCGTGGCGGCGGCAAGGGCTGGGTGACAGCTGAATATGGTATGCTGCCACGCTCTACCGGTGGGCGTATGCGCCGGGAAGCGACCAGCGGCAAGCAATCTGGCCGAACACAGGAAATTCAGCGCCTGATCGGACGCTCCCTGCGCGCCGTTGTTGATATGCAGGCCCTTGGCGAGCGGCAGATTACCCTTGACTGTGATGTAATTCAGGCTGATGGCGGAACGCGGACAGCAGCCATTACCGGTGCCTGGGTGGCACTCAGCGACTGTATTGCCTGGATGCGCCAGCGTAATTTGGTGACAGGCACTGTGTTGAAAGACAATGTGGCCGCCATTTCCTGCGGTATTTATAAAGGCACACCTGTGCTGGATCTGGATTATGACGAGGATTCAACTGCAGAAACCGATGCCAATTTTGTCATGACCGGCTCCGGAGGAATTGTTGAAATTCAGGGCACTGCCGAGAAAGAACCGTTTTCCGAAGAAGAGTTGAAACAACTGATGGATCTGGCGAAAGCTGGCATCAAGCAACTTGTCTCGTTGCAAAATATGGCGATCATGTAAATGAGCAACCCGGTTCGCAGACTGACTGGCGGCAAACTTGTGCTGGCCAGCCACAATGCAGGAAAATTGCGCGAAATTCGCGATCTTGTCGTGCCTCACGGTATCGAAGTCGTGTCTGCAGCTGAACTGGATTTGCCGGAACCAGAAGAAACCGGCACCACGTTTGCCGCAAATGCAAAGCTGAAGGCGCTGGCATCAGCCACCGCCACCGGGCTTCCCGCTTTGTCAGATGATTCCGGCCTGTCGGTTGATTGTCTGGACGGGGATCCGGGCATCTATTCAGCCAGATGGGCAGGGGCGGATAAGGATTTTTCGATGGCCATGCGCAATGTGCAGGAAGCCATGCTGGCCAAGGGCGCAAACGAGGCTTCAAAACGGGGCGGGCAATTTGTCAGCGCCCTGTGTCTTGCCTATCCTGATGGTGAGACCTTTGTTTTTGAAGGTATCATACGGGGCGAGATTGTCTGGCCGCCGCGTGGCACACAGGGTTTTGGGTATGATCCCGTCTTCCTGCCGGAGAATCATGATAAGACATTTGGGGAGATGACGCCGCAGGAGAAACATGGACCGCGTCCCGATGGGGAACCGGGCCTGTCACACCGGGCGCGGGCATTTGCCCTGTTTGAGAAATATGCGCTGTAGGATCCGGGCTTCGGTCGTTTGAAACTCATGGAACAAAACACGGACAGTCAGAAGCTGGAAGCTAGCAGCCAGCCGCAAAGTGCACATGATGGCCCCGACCACCCAACGCGGGATGCCGGGTTTGGTATCTATGTGCATTGGCCCTTCTGCGCGGCCAAATGTCCGTATTGTGACTTCAACTCCCATGTGCGGCACAAGCCGGTTGATCAGGCTCGCTTTCTGGCCGCCTTCAAGACAGAGATTGCGCATTTCGCCGCCCGTACGCCAGAGCGCCGTGTCACCAGCATCTTTTTTGGTGGGGGTACGCCGTCGCTGATGGACCCGGAAACCATCGCCGGTATTCTGGATGCGATTCACTGGCACTGGCCGGTCGATCCCGGTGCCGAGATTACTATGGAAGCCAATCCGCAATCGGTTGAGGCTGGCCGGTTCAAAGCGTATCGCAAGGCTGGGGTCAATCGGTTGTCACTCGGTGTTCAGGCGCTGAATGATGCAGATCTCAAGTTTTTAGGGCGGTTGCACAATGTCGATGAGGCGATCAACGCCATTGCGATTGCAAGGGAAACATTCCCTCGCCTGTCATTTGATCTGATTTATGCGCGGCCTGGTCAGAGCGTTGCTGCCTGGAGTGAAGAGCTGAAACGCGCACTGGAATATGCTGCTGATCATCTGTCGCTCTATCAGTTGACGATTGAACCGGAAACGCCATTCTGGGCGTTGCAGGACGCTGGCAAGCTGGTGGTTCCAAATCAGGATGAAGCAGCGGATTTATATCGCGTGACACAGACGATCTGTGAAGAAGCAGGTTTGTCGGCTTATGAAACCTCCAATCACGCGGCCCCCGGCGCTGAAAGCCGTCATAATCTGATCTATTGGCGCTATGGCGAATATGTCGGTGTGGGTCCGGGCGCGCATGGCCGGTTGGTGGGTGCCAATGGTACATCGCGCTTCGCAACCGCCACAGAACGCAATCCGGAGCGTTGGCTGTCCTTGGTGGAGTCCCGTGGTCATGGCACCATCACAGATGATGAGCTATTGGCTGAGGAACAGGGTGACGAGTTTCTGGTAATGGGTCTGCGGCTGCATGAAGGCATTGATATGGCCCGCTATCAGGCCCTGTCCGGCCGCCGGATTGATCCGCGCCGGGTCGAAGACCTGCTCACCCACAAAATGATCGAGCGCCTCGCGCCGCGTACCGCTGGGTCCAACAGTGAAGAGCGGGTGCGCGCCACACGGGATGGCGCCATGGTGCTGGATGCGGTTGTGGCTGATCTCGCGATCTAGAATAATCCGGAGCCGATTGGACTAACGCTTTTTCCCGATTTTTGCGTCACACGGCCATCTTCCAATACACGATAGGCCTGAACCCAGCATGCAAAAGGCCCGGCAGTTTCCCGCCGGGCCTCATAAATGTCAGACCTGACTTACGTCAGATCAGGATTAGCTTAGAAGTCGCGTTGAATGCGCAATTTGGCTTCCCAGCTGTCTGTATCTGACGCATCTGTACCGAGCATAGTGTTCTGTTCGACTTCTGTGTCTGTGTACTGACCGGCCAAGCTTACGGTGAGGTTTTCAACCACTTCGTATTCAATGTTGGCACTGACCTGCCAGAGTTCAGCCTGATCGTCGAAATCATGGTAAGCACCCGTTACAGCCACATTCAGAGCGCTGGAGAGGTCATGGCTCAAACCAGCCAGGACATACCAACCACTTAGTGTGTCAGTAATGTCACCTGTTGTGATGTCGACAACAGCATCATAATAGTCTTCGCCGCCAATGTAGTGCATGGCGCCATCAGCATAAGCACCGACAACTTTAACTTTCGTCATGGAACCGACGTTCAATTCAACACCAGCCTGGACAGCCCAACCATAGTCTTCGTCAAGCACATCAAGCGCCGCAGCTGTAAACGTAACGGTTGTATAAGGTGCAGTTGCGTCAAATGTTGAGATCGAACGAATCTGATGCAAGGCGCCGGAAATCTGAGCCGAACCCCAGCCCTGTGAAATACGCGCGCTTGCAACAACTTCAGGAATCTCCATGCCAGCATATGTCGCATCCTGGCCAACATACGCACCAGTAAGGGCAGAACCGGTAAGATTGACCGAGCCACCAGCAGTCGAGAACGAAGAAATCCAATTGATAGCAGATGAATCACCATTGTACTGAGCAATATTCGCACGACGGTCACGACCGTCCTCAAGACCCAGTGTCATGGACAGACCGTTGCCAAACGGCATGATGAAAGTGAACTGGTTGATGCCTTCATCAACATACAGACCGTCATAAATGCCGTAACCACCACCAAAATCGTAACGGGATGTTTCACGACCAACCAGAATGTTCTCGCCAATTGTGATCCAGGCATCTTCAATTTCAACGTCACCTTCGTTTTCACCAGAGATAGAGAACTGACCAACCACCAAGCCGATTTCCGTCATGGAAGACGCGTTGATAACCAGTTCGAATTCTGAATTAAGGAAGGATGTGTCTGTTTCATCATCATCTTCCCCGTCATCACCAATGCCAATTTCTGCCCGCACACGGCCAGAGAATTTCAGGCAGGTTTCTGTGCCGGGGATGTAATGAAAACCAGCGCCGAATGCATCACACACACGTACGTAGTCAACAGGTTCTACAATCGGCAAATCAGCAGCCTGTACACCTGTTGCGGCAAACAGAGAGGCTGCGGAACTGAACAATATAATTTTATTCATTAGATGACCTCTAAAGTGGTTAAAGTTCCAAGTATGACTTGCCGGCTCACATAAGCACGACAAATTCTCCCAACCTGATGAATCACCTCAGCAATCGCACAGAAACCTGAATTGGATTGCTGCGTCAATGCAAGGGATGGCAAAAAAGAAATTTTGATTATCTTGCTTCTAAGTTGTTGTATTTAAAGAACATATTTGGTTCTATTGTTAAGTTTTTGTTGTCAAAACGAGCGCAGCGTTAACTGATCTTGTCCTTCGGGGCAGGCGCGACTGATCCCGCGATTAATAGGCTCCGAGCGGAATTTGACATGCGCTGTAGATCCTTGGAACAAATCCGAAGCTGATGGGAGGTTTGAGAACGGAATGTGTAGATTTATCGCTTGCGAAAGCAGGTGCAATCTCGGGATTGTTCCGGAAATCTATCAGCCGACAACTTGATTTGAGCTATGTCCGCCTCACGCCTGAGATCGCGTCAAAAACATGCACTTTGGACGGATTGAAACCAAGGCGGATGGTGCTTCCCGGCGTCGCATCATATTCAGCGTGTTCAAGCAGTCTGATTTCTTCATCACCAAGGCGACCAGTGAGATGGGTCTCATTGCCCATTGGCTCGACCACTTCCAGAATCATTGACAATGCGCCGTCCGCTTCGGCGTGCAGATGTTCGGGGCGAATGCCAAGAACAATTGATTGCCCTTCTTCAGCCGGCACAGCATCAGAGAGTCGGAATTCGCCGGTGGCAATGCGCAGATGCCTGTTGCCGTTTTTGGTTGTCACCTGCCCTTTAAGAAGGTTCATCTGGGGCGCGCCAATGAAGCCGGCAACAAACAGATTGTCGGGCGTGTTGTACAATTCCAGCGGTGTTCCGATCTGTTCGATCTTGCCATGATTCATGACCACGATCCTGTCGGCCATCGTCATGGCCTCGGTCTGGTCATGCGTCACATAGATCGATGTGGTCTTGAGGCGCTGATGCAGCAGTTTGACCTCTTTGCGCATGGATGTGCGCAGCTTGGCATCGAGATTGGACAAGGGCTCGTCAAACAGAAAGACTTCCGGATTACGGACAATGGCGCGGCCCATGGCCACGCGCTGGCGCTGACCTCCGGACAAGGCCTTGGGCCGACGTTCCAAATAATCATCCAGTCCCAGAATGGCACTTGCCTCCGCAACGGCTTTGGCAATTTCTTCCTTCGGTCGCTTTTCCAGTTCCAACGCAAAAGACATGTTTTCGCGCACCGTCATATGCGGATAAAGCGCATAGGACTGAAACACCATGGCGATGTTTCTGTCTTTTGGCAGACGGTCATTCACAATCTGGCCACCAATCGCAATTTCGCCAGTGGTGGGATCTTCCAATCCTGCAATCATGCGCAGCATTGTGGATTTGCCACAGCCAGACGGTCCGACCAGAGCCACAAACTCACCATCAGCAATAGTGATTGAGACGCCATGGATCACATCGATCTTGCCGAAGGATTTTGTGATTTCTGTCAAAGTGACGTCTGCCATGCGAATTCCGATCAGGCTTTGAAAGTGGGTTCAAGGATGAGTGTGCAGGATGAATGTGTTCGTAATTTCGATTGACTATTATTTCAATATTAGTATTTATAATTCCAAATGTGAAATATTGGAAGCCCAATCGTGAATCCAAGCGAGCGCCTGCTGCAAGTGATGGAATATCTGATGGCGGCTGGTCCAGAGCCGGTCAAACAGATAGAAATCGCCCGTGATCTTGGTATTCCACCGGCCACGGTAAATCGGATTGTTCGGACTTTATCCGAACGCGGCTATCTGTTCCGGACCAGTGAAAAATACTGCGTGCGCAATTTCCGTTTGATCCGAAATGTTCCCATGTCTGAAAGCTATCTGTCATTTCTCAGTGATCTGATGAATGAGATCACAGCTGCTGAACGTGTGTCGGTTGAGGCGGTTGTGGTCTCTGGCTTCGATTTGCTGTGGCACTCGCGCACCCAATTGCCTGATGCGAGTGTGGCAATCCGTGCGGCAACGGGATTCCGGCGCAGTCTCTATGAACTTGATGCCATGGCGCGGCTCTATCTCAGCCGGGTTGGCTGGGACGAGGTCAGTTACAAATTTTTCCCCGGTGGTTTTTTCAAAACCGGTCTGGAGATGGGAAGTCTCGCGCCCAGCGAAGCCCGGCGCATCATCGAGCAAAGCGCCAAGGGTGACTTTGATCTGGACTTTGACGGGAACCACGTTGGCGTGCGGCGCTTTGCAACCATCATTGAAGATGAAGCAGGCAATTTCCTGCATCTGCTCAGCCTTGCCGAAGCGGCGGTTCCGGTTCGGGACAATGACGCCCACATCGCCCATGCCCGCGACGTTTTGCAGAAGGCCCGGGCAACACTGCAAGCCCAGATAAGGGCCGAAGCCATTGCCGACGGTGGCACCAGAAAACATGAATTAAGCCCGCCTCATATCGGGTGACTATCTGAAAGACCACACACGGAGGAAGTTATGACCATACACAAGAAACTGATGCAATTATCAGCGGCATCGCTGGCAGTAATGACCGGCTTTGCCCTGACCCCGACACAGGCGGTCGCCGAGGATGTTGAAGTCCTACTGTTCTCAATGCCGTTCACAAGGGCGCTGGCCGAACTGGAAGCAGACTTTAAAGCTGCGACCGGCCTGACTGCAAATATCGATGTAATCGGGCAGGATGTCTTTGAAAATCGCATCACCCTGTCCTTCACCGGGAAAACCGGAGATCTGGACGTTGTCCATGCGCCGGTTATTCAGCTTCAACGCTGGGTAAAAGCTGGTTGGCTGCGCCCGATCACAGCTGAAACCGCAGCAATGGCCACCAAGGATGACATTCTTGCCGGTCCGCTGGATTCCTTCGTCGTGAATGGCGAACAATGGGGGCTGCCCTTCCTTGCCGGTACCGGCATGATGGCCTATCGCACAGATCTTCTGTCAGAAGCCGGTTTTGATAAGCCACCCGCAACCTGGGAAGAAATGCTGACCGTTGCGGCGGCCGTGAAGGAAAAAGGCACGCCTGCGCTGGCTATGCGTGTTGCACCTGGACAAGGCTTTAACATGTTCGTCTATCCGCAAATCATGCGGGCCTACGGCGGCAAGTTCTTCGCTGACTATCCAACCGATCTGACGCCATCCATGAACACGCCAGAGGGTCTGCAAGGGCTCGAAGTCTATTCAAAACTGATGAATGACTATGGTCCGGAAGGCATCGGCAACTTCAATTTCGGTGAGGTAACCGCGGCCATGCAATCCGGTCAGGTTGCGATGATCATTGATGAGAGCGGCTTGATTGCGCAGACGCTTGATCCGGAAAAAAGCCAGTTTGCTGACAAAATCAGCATCGCGGCAGTCCCAAGTGGACCCGCTGGCCGCTCGCCGGCCATTGCGGTGCACGGTCTGGGTATTCCAGCGGACGCGCCAAATGCAGACGCCTCATTCAAATTCATTGAATGGGCGACCAGTGAAGAGACACTGACAAAAATTGCGATTTCTGCAGGCTTTGCCGATTTCACACGCGCCTCTGTGGCTGACAATCCGGACGTCACAGAACGGTTCAAATCCATCCATCCTGACTTTCTGAGCCTGCGTGTTCAGATGCTCAATGATGCAATTGGTCACTACCGTCCATTGATCCCGCAATGGCCGCAAATTGGTCAGGCTGTTGGTGAAAACATCAATGCTGCTGTGAACGGCATCATGAGCAATCAGGAAGCTCTGGAAGCCGCTGATGAAGAGATTGCAAACATCCTCGCGGAGTAAGCGACCTTCCGCAGCATATTTCTCCTCGGGGCTTCTCCATCCCCGGGGAGAACTTTTCAAACGTCTGATCCGGGACTAAACAATCAGGGTCCTGACACCAGATACAGAGACCGTTCCAGGCAGACACCGTTCCAGGACCCATTGAAGAAATCCGCTATGCAAGACCCCGCTATGCAAGACTACGTCGGCGTTCAGCCGGTCTTCCAGAGAAACTATAATCGCATGCTGTTGCCAGCTGTGATTGCGGTGAGCATTTTCGCCGTACTGCCGTTGGCGGGCATGGTGGCGCTGTCACTGACGGATTTTCATCTGATCAATGGTTGGGACAAGGAATTCGGTCTGAAGAATTTCATTCGCCTGTGGAATGATAAGCGTTTCATGGGTTCGCTGAATGTCATGATGCTGCTCAGCGTTTTCGGCGTGATCTTTCAGGTCCTTCTGGGCCTGCTGATTGCCGTCGGTCTTGAGAAAATTGTTCCAAAATGGCGCTTCATGCGTGGTATTTTCGTGGTGCCCTTTGTGGTTCCTGCGGTGGCAGTCGCGCTGATCTGGCTGAGCCTTTTCACGCCGACGCTCAGCCCCATTAATGCGTTCTTTGATTTGTTCGGCATTACGGTACCGGCAATTCTGACCACCCAATATGGCGCTGTTGCAGCCATTGTCATTGCCGACACCTGGGCCAGCTACCCTTTTGTGATGCTGCTGATCCTGGCCGCCCTTCAGGGTATTTCCGGTGATCTGGATGAAGCCGCTTCAATTGATGGCGCCACCAAGATGCAGATTTTCTTCCGCATCACCTTGCCGCTGCTAAAACCGGCGCTGCTGATGGTGGCTCTGTTCCGCTTCATTGAAACGCTGAAGCATTTTCCGCTGATCTTCATCATGACCAATGGTGGCCCCGGTCGCACGACACAGGCGACGAATTATTACGCCTACATCCAGACCTTCCAGTCATCAAACGTGTCCTATGGCGCGGCGATTGCCGTGTTTCTGTTCATGTTTGCTGCCGTGATCAGCTTCTATGTCGCGCGCGCCAATATGAGGATCTCAGATGCCTAAGGCGAGCACCGGTCCAAAACAGATTATCGGCGTCACGATGATGCTGGCCTTTGTCGGCTTCACGATGCTGCCGATCATCTGGGCGCTGATCCTGTCATTTCGCCCAACCACACATCTGTTTGAGCCAATCTGGGAATCGCCGACTTTTCTGACGCTCGATAACTTCAACACGCTGGCGCGGTCTGATTTTCCAATAGCGCTGTTCAACAGTCTGGTGACCGCCGGATCGTCCACTGTGCTGGCCATGATCATTGGTGTGCCTGCCGGTTTTGCACTGGCAAAGGGCCGGTCCCACCGCAAATTCATTGCCTCCTGGGCGCTTTTGCTGCTGCGCATGGCGCCGCCTGTCGGCTTTGTCATCCCGCTGTTTCTGATCTATCTCAACATTGGTCTGCTTGATACCTGGGCCGGTTTGATCGCTGCCTATATGGTGCTGACACTGCCGCTTGTGGTCTGGTCATCGTGGACATCGCTTGCGCAAATTCCCGATGAGTTGATCGAAGCCTCGCTGCTGGATGGCGCGACCTTGTTTCAAACCCTCATCAAAGTCGTCTTGCCTGCGGCACGGCCCGGTATTGTTGCCACTGCCGTGCTGGCCTTTCTGATTGCCTGGAATGATTTCTTCTTTGCTCTGATCATCACACGGTCCTCTACCGTGACGGCCCCGGTCTCGGTGATGAATTTTGTGTCCTATGCCAGCGTTGACTGGGGTAGTATAGCGCTTGCCAGCGTGGTGCTGACCTTGCCAACCGTCCCCGTTATCATTTTCGCCAACAAGTACATCGTTCAATCCATGGGCGGGGCTGTGAAAGGTTAGTTATGTCGCAAAAACCCAATATTGTTTTCATCCTGACCGACCAGCAGCGTCTGGATACGATTGCGGCCCATGGCTATGACCATATGATCACGCCCAATATTGACGCCCTTGTGCAACAAGGCGCCACTTTTGAAAACATGTATGTAACGTCGCCTTCCTGTGCTCCCTCCCGAGCCTCTTTGTTCAGCGGCACCTATCCACATACAAATGGCGTCTTCCGCAATGATGAGCCCTGGAACTATTGTTGGGTGAAAGACCTGGCAGAAGCGGGCTATCGATGTGTGAATGTGGGCAAGATGCACACAATGCCCATTGAAGGCGCTTTCGGGTTTCATGAACGCCATGTGGTGGAAAACAAGGACCGTGATCACCCGAACCTGCCATTCTATTTGGATAATTGGGACAAGGCCCTGCATGCGCGGGGTGCTGCCAAACCCTCCCGCGTGAGTTACGCAAAACGCCCCGATTATGACACCAGCCTTGGTGCCTTCGTCTGGGAACAGGCGGAAGATCTGCACCCGGATGTGTTTGTTGGCGAGACTGCCTGCTGGTGGCTGGAACGCTATCCGGGCGACGAGCCGTTTTTCCTGCAGGTTGGGCTGCCGGGTCCGCATCCGCCCTATGATCCCACACAGGAATATCTGGCTCCCTATCTGGAGCGCGATCTGCCGGAAGCCATTCTGGATTATGATCTCGACAGCCAGCCTGCACCTTTGCGCGCCCTGCGCCAGAACCATCTGACCAAGGGCCATGATGCGGTGGTGCATTTGAAAGACCCAACGCCGGAGCAACTGCATCGGCAGCGAGCGCATTACTATGCCAATGTCACCATGATCGACACGCAGGTTGGCAACATCATCAAAGCGCTGGATGCGCGCGGTGTCTTGGAAAATACGGTGATCATCTTTACCTCGGACCATGGCGATTGCCTGAATGATCATGGCCATTCGCAAAAATGGAACATGTTTGAACAAAGCGTCCATGTGCCAGCTGTTATCTGCTGGCCGGGTCAAATCAGCCCTGGCAAAACCATTCCAGAACTCGTGTCTCTAATGGATTTCGGACCCACCATTTTACAGATGGCTGGTGCGCCGGTGCCGGAATGGATGGAAGCACGGACCCTATCGGATTTGCTGTTCGAAACAGCGACTGATCCACGTGACAGGGTCTTTGCTGAACATTCTGACGATGCCATTCTCACAGAAACACGGTTTATGACCATGATCCGCGAGGATCGCTGGAAACTGGTGCATTTCGTGGATTGTGAGGAAGGGCAACTTTTTGATCTGGTGGCTGACCCGAAAGAACGGATCAATTTATGGAATGATCCGAACCACGCGGAGATACGCCAAAGGCTGATTGGTGAAATTCTTACCTGGCGCATTGAAAGTGCACGCAAGACCCAGGGTTTTGTGCAAATGCTGGCCAACGCCTGACAAGCAAGCGGCGTCAACGCTGCCCCGCTTAATCGTTCAGAGCAGTTCTGACCAATCATTGTAGCCAGTCATTGTGGTAGAGTTGCTAGAAGCCCCGACTGTTCAAAGTAGTTGGCGCCGGGCTTACAACACGGGCGCCGCCGGACTGAACTTCGTAAACCGCCATGGCGCGTGTGTTGGTGCCATCTGCATTAAAGCGGAACACACCATCAACACCAGCAAAGCCATCTGTGTTGGTCAGAACACGGCGGGTGAATTTCTCATTGCCAAAGCGCGCTGTCAGGCCAGCGGCCAAAATGGTTGCGTCAAAGGCCAGCGAAGCATTGCGCGGCGGAGCCGAGCCATAGGCCTGACGGTAGCGGCCGGCAAACTGATTGAAGCGATTGTTGGGCACAGATGCATAGATTGCGCCGCGCAGAGCCGGTTCAGCGGCAATTTCCGGTTCATCCCACTGACCAGACCCGACATAGAGCACACGCGGTGCCGTCAGGCCTGCACCAGCTAGAAGCTGCGCCATAAACGTAACGGAAGCTGCACTGTCCGGCATGAACACGCCATCGATTGAGGATGACAATTTGGCAACTTCCGCCACCTTTTGCTGCATGGACGTGCGATCCAGCGCATAACGTTCGATGGTTGCAACCCGAATTCCGAAGTTGGATGCAGCTTCGCGGAACAGCCCTTCATAGATCAGCCCGGTCTGGTTGTTCGGTACAAGAACGGCAAAGGACTTTTTACCCTTTTGAGCGGCATAGGCAGCAGCCCGATAGACCTGATCCCGTGGCAGGAAGCCCATCAGATAAGCGCCCCTGGTGGCGACTTCCGTGCGCGTTGAAAAGGAGATAACCGGCACGGAGCGCGGCACGGCCAATGAGGCGACGGGGCCGACTGCGCTGCCGAAGACAGGACCCAATATCAGCTCTGCCCCTTGCGACAAGGCGGCAGTGGCAGCAGCACGCGCGCCTTCAGGCGTTCCTTGCGTGTCTTTTACCAATAGCTGGATATTTGCGTTCGGAAATTCTCGCAGCGCCAGAGCGGCCGCGTTTTTGAAAGATGTTCCAACAGTGCCTGCATTGCCCGTGGCCGTTAGCGGCACAAGCAGTGCAACACGCACCTGACCATTGCCGATCACTTCACCCGTGGCATTCTGTGTGGTGTTGCCGAAGGGAGACCCCTGATTTCGAAACCCTGAACCGCCACCAAAACCAGATGGCACACAAGCACTGAGCACTGCGCCAGCGGCCAGAACCGCAGCAGCACGAACCCAATTACGACGAGACAAATCTATAAAGGCCATAGCAACACCATATAATTTTTGCGGTCTGTTGTTGACCGGACGCTTGGACAAAGCATCAAAAGCGGAACCTGAAGAGACACCGCTCTTGCCTTTTAGGGCAAAAGCGCGAGAAATGTGAACATAACAAGGCGATTATTCGCATTATTCGTCCCTTTTCCGCTCTCCATGGTCGGAGATTTTAGTAAATATGTCGATATTAACTCATATTCCTTAACAGGAATTGGCAGATTCAGGTACAGCACCGGGACAAGACCAAGCGCTTCCCAAGGAGACCACATGCCACAACCCGCCGACAAATCGCCGGAAAAAGGTGGTTTTTCCATCAACGGTTATGGCCTGCATGCCCCGCGTTTGGAAGACGGGTTGTATCTTGTTTCCACACCAATCGGGCATTTAAAAGACATTACGGTACGCGCGCTGGAGACATTAGCAGCTGCACATCTGATTGCCTGCGAGGATACACGTGTCAGCCGCGTGCTTCTGTCGCATTACGGCATTACAACACCCGTCATGGCCTATCATGAACACAATGCCGACACGGCCAGTGCCAAAATCATCGAAGCCCTGAAGCACGGACCGGTTGCGCTTATCAGCGATGCGGGAACGCCGCTGGTGTCTGATCCGGGCAGCCGGTTGGTGACACAGGTTCTGGAGGCGGGTCACAAGGTTATTCCCGTGCCTGGCGCCTCTGCCGTTCTGGCGGCGCTTGTGGCGGCAGATCTAGGTGATAATCAGTTTCATTTCGTGGGTTTTTTGCCGACTAAGGAAAAAGCGCGCAGCGCCGTTTTCCAAACACTTGGCGGCAGTGACGCAACGCTGGTTTTCTATGAAAGTCCCAAGCGGATTGCAGCCTGCTTGAAAAATGCAGCAGCCGTTCTGGGCAATGACCGCCCCGCTGTGGTGGGCCGGGAATTGACGAAACGCTTTGAAACCTTCTATCGCGGCACTCTTGGGGGACTGGCAGAGGAATTTGCAAATTCCGACACGCCCAAAGGAGAAATTGTGCTGTTGATCGGGCGCGGAGCGCCTCAGGAAGAGATATTTGATCTGGATGCGGCCTTGAACGATCGTATGGCCAAAGTGCCCCTGAAACAGGCCGTTGATGAGGTCTCTGGCATGAGTGGACTGAAACGCCGGGACGTCTATCAGCGCGCGCTTCAGCTAAGGGATGCGCAGTGAACCAATCCCGCACACGACAAAAGGCGGAAACGCGCGGGCGGCACGCCGAAACCGCAGCGGCGCTTTTATTGCGGGTCAAAGGTTATCGTATTTTGAACCAGCGCTACAAAACACCAGTTGGTGAAGTTGATCTGGTTGCCTGCCGTGGCCGTTTGGTGGTTTTTACCGAGGTTAAATGGCGCAGCACTTTGGACATGGCCCTTGAATCTGTTCACCCCAAAGCGCAGGCCCGTATCGGGCAAGCGGCTGCACATTGGCTGAGCCGACAGCCCAAATTTGCAAATTTCAACACACGATTTGATGTGATAGCCCTTGCGCCATGGCGATGGCCGGTCCATCTGAAACAGGCTTTTGATCTTTCCGATCACATCTGAGGTAATTCTATGTCACTCAAAGTCGCGGTCCAGATGGATCACATCTCCACCATTCAAATCGGTGGCGATTCCACCTTTGCCATGTTGCTGGAGGCTTCAAGGCGCGGGCACAGCCTGTTCCATTACGAGCCGGATCAGCTGATGATGCTGGATGGCAAGGTCAAAGCCCGCATGGCACCCCTGACCGTTCAGGATGTAGAGGGTGATCATTTCACGCTGGGCAGCGAGGAAATGCTGGAGTTGACTGACATGGACAGTGTTCTGCTGCGCCAGGACCCGCCCTTTGACATGAATTACATCACAACCACCCATTTGCTGGAGCGGGTGCATCCGCAAACGCTGGTGGTCAATGATCCCGCTCATGTGCGCAATGCGCCGGAGAAGATTTTTGTCACCGAATTTCCGGACCTGATGCCCAAAACCCTGATTTCGCGCAATGGAGACGATATCAGGGCGTTTCGGGAAGAGGTTGGCGATATCATTTTAAAGCCGCTTTATGGCAATGGCGGTGCTGGCGTGTTCCGCCTGACGTCTGATGATCAAAATCTGGCTTCTCTGCTGGAAATGTTCGAACAGATGTTTCCAGAGCCATTTATGGTTCAGCAATATCTGCCTGACGTAAGGGCAGGTGATAAGCGCATCATTCTGGTGGACGGCGTTGCCGTTGGTGCCATCAACCGGGTTCCAGCCGAAGGCGAAGCACGTTCCAACATGCATGTGGGTGGCCGTGCAGAAGCCATTGGCATGACTGCCCGCGAACATGAAATCTGCGAACGCATCGGCCCGGCCCTTAAAGAGCGCGGCTTTATCTTTGTCGGCATCGATGTGATCGGTGACTTTATGACCGAGATCAATGTCACATCCCCAACTGGCATTCGCGAAGTGAAGAAATTCGGCGGTGCGGATATTGCGGAGCTGATCTGGGATGCGATTGAAGCCAAGGTTTGAGCGACAAGCGTCTCACAGTAACGGTCTGGCCGACAGTTTAAGCGTCCCGATAACAGCCAGCAGGAATGCCAGACCGGACGCGACCGTGCGCGACTGGTTCCAAAACTGCCAGGGCTTTGAATAATCCTGCCAGACTGTTTTGGCGGCATCCAGATTTTCCGGAACAACGATGCGGGCCAGCGCTTCATTCATGGGCACATTGACGGCCATTGTCAGAATAAGACCGAAGCACAGATAGACCGCGCCGCTGAGCGCAAAAAACTTTGCACTTGTTTTGTAGTCACGCGCCCAGAGCAGCGCTGCGGTGGCTACCAGAACCAATGGCGTTCCAAAGAATGCCGGTGCGAAGACGGCGTTTCGGACAGAGGCATTCATCGCCTGCATGGCAGAAATCGCAATGCGCGGATCCGCTGCATCCAGTCCCCACATGGTGGAACAGACCCAGGCATAGAAAAATCCGAAGATCGCCGCGCACAGGATCAAAGACAGGGAGATCATGGTTGAAATCATCATTGGCATGTCCAAACTCCTTTATCGTACACATATGTACGTATTTACTATTCCGTATAGATGTGTACGGTAATTGGCAAGCCAAAATTGGAATTTGATATGCGGACCGACAAGAGACAGAAACGGCATCAGGAGATTGCCGAGGCCGCCTATGCCTTGCTGTCCAAGCACGGCTATGGTGGTACCTCCATGCTCAGCATTGCCAAAGCAGCTGGTGCCTCAAACGAGACGCTGTATCGCTGGTATGGAGACAAGCAAAACCTGTTTGCAACCATGGTCCAAGACAATGCGGCGGTCGTGAAAGCCGAGCTGGAGACCAGTCTGACAGAGAATGGCGATCCGCTCGCAGCCCTTGGGAAGATCGGCGCGAAATTATTGGCACTGCTGACCAGCGAGCGCGCCATAGCCCTCAACCGGGCCGCAGCTTCGGACAGCACTGGCGCACTCGGCGCAACCATCGCCGAGGCCGGTCGCGACACGATAGCGCCCCTGTTGGAAAAATTGCTTGGCCGTATGGTGCAAAAAGGTGCTTTGGCGGTTGAAAACCCATCTGAGGCGACCGAGATTTATCTGGGTCTGCTGATCGGTGATCTGCAGATACGCCGGGTGATCGGGCAATTGGACCCCTTATCCGAAGCCGCTTGCAGCGCTCGATCTGACCGAGCGCTGATGCTGCTCAGGAAGCTTTATGCGGCCTGACCATCCGAAGGCCATTGTTGCCGGTTGATGGCTCCATCAATCAGTGGTTTTGCCAGCGTCTTGTTTCCCTGCAATATTGCAGCCGAACCTTATCTCGAATCAGGACCCTCCCCGCATGGTTGCACACGTCACCACTGTCAGTTTTCAGGGCATTGAAGCTGTGCCGGTTGATGTGCAGGTTCTGCTGGCACCGGGTCTGCCTGCCTTTACCATTGTCGGCCTGCCGGACAAGGCCGTGGCGGAAAGCCGCGAGCGGGTGCGCGGGGCTTTACATGCATCCGGCCTGTCGCTGCCGCCGCGCCGGATCACAGTTAATCTGGCACCGGCGGACCTTCCCAAGGAAGGCAGCCATTATGATCTTCCCATCGCACTGGGTCTGATGGCAGCGATTGGAGCCCTGCCCGCAGAGTTCCTCAGCCGCTTTGTGGTTCTGGGTGAACTGGCCCTGGATGGTAGTATTGCCGCCGTCACGGGTGCCTTGCCCGCTGCGATTGCGGCAAATGCTATGGATAAGGGGCTGATCTGCCCTGCCGCCAGTGGCCCGGAAGCCGCCTGGGCCGGAACGGATCTGGAAGTGCTGGCGCCGGAAAACCTGATCCAGCTGGCCAATCACTTCAAGGGGACGCAAGTCCTGTCCAACCCCGAGCCTGCAATCCACGCGCCAGCAGAAAACCTGCCCGATCTGTCTGACATCAAGGGACAGGAAACCGCGCGCCGAGCACTGGAAGTAGCCGCTGCCGGAGGCCACAATATGCTGATGGTCGGTCCTCCCGGTGCCGGGAAATCCATGTTAGCTGCCAGACTGCCCTCTATTCTGCCGCCACTATCGCCCAAGGAGCTTTTGGAAGTCTCCATGATTGCTTCCATTGCAGGCAGCCTGTCTGTCGGTGGCCTGTCAGACCGCCGTCCGTTCCGCGAACCGCACCACTCCGCATCGATGGCAGCCATGGTTGGAGGCGGCATACGCGCCAAGCCGGGCGAAGTATCGCTGGCGCATAATGGCATTTTGTTTCTCGATGAATTGCCCGAATTTGCGCCGCAAGTGCTGGACAGTCTGCGACAACCTCTGGAACGCGGCGAAACCTCCATCGCCCGTGTGAATTACCGACTGACCTACCCATCACGCTTTCAACTGATTGCAGCCATGAATCCCTGCAAATGCGGGCGCGCCGGGGAACCGGGTTATAAATGTCCGCGCGGACCGCGCTGCGCCAACGATTATCAGGCGCGTATTTCCGGCCCGTTTCTGGACCGCATTGATATTCGCATTGCAGTTCCGGCGGTCACGGCGAGCGATCTGATTACGCCCAAACCCAGCGAAGCCAGCAAAGCGGTCGCGGCGCGTGTGGCAAAAGTCCGAACCCTTCAGGCCGAACGCTTTGCCGCTCTTGGTCATCCCGATATCCGCACCATTGCTGCCGCGCCTGCAGACCTCATCAGCGAAGTCGCCGCACCCGATACAGCAGGTCTGACGCTGCTGAAAGACGCTGCCGAAGCCATGAAACTCAGCGCGCGGGGTTATCACCGTGTACTGAAAATAGCGCGCACCCTGGCAGACCTTGATGGATCGGACGCGCTTGGCCGGGTGCATCTGGCCGAAGCGCTGAGTTACCGTATGGTTGGGGATGGCGGCACGTCACAGGCTTGAGTGCCACCGACACAACTGTCATCAGATGTTCAGGAAATCGGGATAAAGCGGTTTGTGCAGGGGCGAATCGCGCCTATATGCAAAGAAGCGGATTTGCTGACTGAGTGCGCTTCGATGAGAAGCCTCAGTCCATAAGGGTGGGAACTTGTGATGCGAACGGGGTTGGGTACACCACTATCGACCTGGCAGCGGCTACGCTCTGCGTCTCGTCATGGATTTTCACCGCGGGCGCTTCAGGGATTTTCCCCACGGGCGCTTTTACCCCTTCCGCAATTGCCCAATCGCGTGCTTCCCAATTTTGCAGGCCTGTTCGGGGGGCTCAAAGGGTCTGTTGGCGGCCGTATTGGCAATCTGGAAGTTCGTCTGGCCCGAACACCGCGGGAGCTGCGCAAGGCGCAAGCACTGCGTTACAAGGTGTTTTACGGCGAAATGGCTGCAGTGGCAGATGCTAAAACACGCTTTTTTCGCCGAGATGAGGACCGGTTTGATCGGATTTGTGATCATCTCCTGGTGTTTGATCATGAGTCGTTGAACCACAGCAAGAAACCCCGCATCGTTGGAACCTACCGTCTGTTGCGGCAAGAAGTTGCTGAGCTGCATGGTGGTTTTTACACTGCTGATGAATATGATATTACGCCGCTTCTGGCGCGCCATTCCCATTTGAAGTTTCTGGAATTGGGCCGCTCATGCGTGCTGCCGGAATACCGCACCAGCCGAACGGTTGAATTGTTGTGGCATGGCATCTGGTCTTATGTGCGGGCGCATGATCTGGATGTGATGTTTGGCTGTGCTTCCTTTGCCGGAACTGATCCGCAAGACAATGCAACTGCGCTGTCGTTCTTGCATCATCATGCCGCGCCTGCGCCTGAATGGTCTGTTAAAGCGCTACCAGGCCGCTATACGGATATGAACCTTCTGTCCAAGGATGCCATGTCTGCCAGAACCGCGCTTCGGGAACTGCCGCCTTTGGTGAAGGGCTATCTGCGAATCGGAGCCAAAATCGGCGACGGGGCGGTGATCGACCATCAATTCGGCACGACAGATGTGCTGATTGTTCTGCCTGTGTCAGACATTGATGAGCGCTACATCAAGCATTTTGGTGCCGAGGCAACGCGCTACGCGCTCTGAGGCGGATCTTCTGCAATCTGTTTTGCTCATTTCATTGCGAAATTAAGGTGCGGGACAAACCCATCTTAAACGGCTAAACAGGGTCTTCCTGTTATCAACAGACCGGCAAACTCTTTTATGGCTGAATTGCCACCTGTTAAAATTGCCAGAACCCGAATGCAGCCGCCAGATATTTTGGGCGGACAGGCAGATAATCGGCCTGGAGCCGCCTTTGCGTCTGATCCGCTGATACCAGCGCAATCGGCGCTGGATTTCAGGCCCGTTTTGCTGGTTATGGGCATCCTGACAGCGATTTTAGGTGTGACCATGATGGCACCTGCCATCATGGACGCCGCTCTCGGCAATATTGCCTGGCGCAGCTTTGCCGTGGCGTCTCTGGTCACCACTCTGTTCGGGCTTGGATTGTGGCTGGCAACCCGTGGAACGGTTCGGGGCCTTGGCACACGGCAGGCTTTCCTGATGACTGTTTCAGCGTGGCTGGCGCTGGCCACTTTCGGCGCCTTGCCGATCTACTTCTCCGGTGTTGTGCCAAGCTTCACGGATGCATTTTTTGAGTCCATGTCCGGCTTGACCACGACAGGTGCCACCGTGATCACCGATCTGGACTCCACGCCGCTTGGTATCCTGTTCTGGCGGGCCATCCTGCAATGGCTTGGTGGTCTTGGAATCATCGTTATGGCGGTTGCCATTCTACCGATGCTGCAGATTGGCGGAATGCAGATATTCAAGGCGGAAGCGTTTGATTCCACCGATGCCATTCTGCCGCGCGTGACACAGATTTCCGGGGCCATGACCCTGATCTACATTACCCTGACGGTGATGTGTTCCTTTGCCTATTCCGTCGCCGGGATGGGTGCTGCCGATGCTCTGTTTCATGCCATGACGACAGTCGCCACAGGCGGGTTTTCGACCAAGGATGACTCGCTGGCCTATTTTGACAGTGCTCTGATCGATACGATCTGCATTGTCTTCATGCTGGCAGGTAGCCTGCCCTTTCTGCTTTGGGTACAGGCCTTTCAGGGGCGCATGAAACCCATGTTCACCGATCAGCAGGTTCGGGGTTTCTTTGGCATTCTGCTTTTATTCATTCTTGCCATTTGGGGCTATGAGACGATACGGGGGGTTCATCCCGGTCTTGAAGGGCTGCGCTACGGCGCCTTCAATGTGATTTCGATCATGACCGGAACCGGCTATGCCAATGATGATTATGGGTCCTGGGGCCAATTTTCCATCGCACTATTCTTTGTCATTACCTTTATCGGCGGCTGTGCTGGCTCAACCTCCTGCGGCATGAAAGTATTTCGCATTCAGGTGCTGTTTATGGATTTGCGGCAGCATTTAAACCGCCTTGCTTTCCCCCACGGAATTTTTATCCGCCGTTTTAACGGCCGCCCGATCCCATCCAGCGTTTCGCTGTCTGTGATGGCGTTTTTCTTTCTCTATCTTCTGAGCTTTGCGATTTTGGCTGTATTGCTGTCTTTAACGGGCATGAGTACACTGGCAGCGATGTCCGGTGCTGCCACATCATTATCGAATGTCGGTCCCGGACTTGGGGAAATTATCGGACCGGCGGGCAATTTTCAGCCATTGAGCGATACGGCAAAATGGTTGCTGATCCTGGGCATGCTGGTCGGCCGTCTTGAATTTTTCACAATGCTTGTACTTATTCTGCCGCGCTTCTGGCGCTCATAGGCCGACCATAAATGGTTTGGCGCAGCCGTCTGAGATCCTCGCCAACGCCGATCAACGCAGGTACCAGAAACAGAACCAAAAGCGTGGCAAATGCCAGCCCGAACACCATGGTGATGGCCATGGGCATCAGGAACTGGGCCTGACGGCTGGTTTCGAACAGCAGAGGCGTCAATCCACCTATAGTGCTCAAGGAGGTCAGCAGCACCGCACGCAGACGATCGCGGCTGGCTCCGGTTGCTGCCGCACGTGCGCCATCACCACTGGCCAGGCGTTCTTCCAGCCGACTGACAAGAATGATGGAATCATTGACCAGAATGCCGGACAGGCCCAACAGGCCAATAATTGACAGAACGGTGAGATCAAAACCCAGAACCCAGTGGCCAAACACCGTCCCCACAAAACCGAAAGGAATGATCATCATCACCACAAAGGGGCGTGTGTAGCTGGAAAACACCCAAGCCAGAATGATGTAAATCACAAGCATGGCTGCAGCTGTTCCTGCGCGCAGTTCACCAAAGGATCTGCCCTGTTCTTCTGCACGGCCGGACAGCCTGTAATCCAGACCGTACCGAGTAGTGATTTCCTCAAGGCCACTGGCTTCCAGCTGTTCCAAAATGGCATTCGCATTTGTCACCTTGTCATCCACATCAGCGGTGACGGAAATAGTTGTCCGGCCATCACGGCGCTGAATCGCGGCAAAGCCCTGGCGTTCAGACAGGCTGACAACTTCACTCAGTGGCACATAACGTCCATCTGGAGCCCGCAAATCAAGCTCGCGCAAGGCAGCGCTACCTTCCGTGGTACGGCTTTCGCTGATGCGAATGGCAATTTCTTCTTCGCCATCAGAGAACCTGCGGGCAATGGTTCCCTCAAAGGCATTGCGTATCTGCTCGCCGACACGATCAACCGTAAAGCCAAGAGAGGCACCGCGGTCTTTCAGACGCATGACCAGTTCCGGCTTGCCATAGGGCAGATCATCCTCAGCACCGCTGACGCCGGGAAAGGAATTGATGAAGATAATCAGTTCTGCGGCAGCTTCCTTCAACGTGCCCGGATCACTGCCCTTCAACCGCACATCGATGTCACGCCCTGGAGGGCCGGACCGATTGCGCGAGATGGAAAACCGCTTCAGGCCCGGCATGTCGGGAACGGCTTCGCGCCATTTGGAAATGATCTCGGAGGTTCGGATATCGCGATCTTCCGAGGCCGTCAGCTGAACGCGGAAACTGGCCACATTATCACCCCGGCTGCGGCCGGAGCTGCCCAGAGTCAGATAGCTTGACCGGATCAGGGCACCAGGCGCGGCCAGAGTTTCCTCGACCGAAAACAGAGCTTTTTCCAGAATGCGGAGTTTTTCGAGCGCGTCCTCTTCGGCAATGCCAGCATTGAATTCAACGCCAGCACGAATGGATTCTGCTTCGGGCGATGGGAAGAAGGTAAAATTCACCCGACCGGACTGAACAAAGGCCAGTGCCACGATCATGGCAGCAATCGTGAAGGCAATTGTGATGTAGCGCCCGGCATAGGCAGCTTCTGCCATAGCGGCAAAGGGGCGATCACGAAACCAATCGAATGCGCCATCAATACCGTTGCGTATGCGGGTTCCATAGCCGGGCTTGCCGGAGGCATTGGGTTTTGACACTTGCTGGATCACAGCTTCAATGACAGCAGCCAGCAGCAGGCAGGCCAATGCGAATACACCGGTGACCAGCATTGGAGGCCAATCTTGAACGCTGGCCTGCAAAGCGCCCGCAGTTCCGGAAAGCGGCAGCGTATTGGCAACTGTAACCAACGCAAGCAAAGACAAGCTTATGAAGATCATCCGCCAATGTGACCAGCGCTTGACGCCGGACGATGACATGGCATGGGCCAGATGACCCGGCAGGATCAGGAAACACTCGATCAGACTGGCAATCAAAACTGCGATCACAACCAGGGGCAGCACGCCCATGAAGGCACCTATGGTACCGCCCATCAGCAGGATGGGCGCAAAGGACGCAACCGTTGTCAGCGCTGCTGCCATAACCGGCACCAGCATCCGCCCAGCCCCGTTTTCAGCCGCCATAAAAGGCGGCTCGCCATTTTTGAACCGGGTTTCCGTGTGTTCGGCCACGACAATGGCGTCATCCACGATAATACCCAGCATCATGATCAGCGCGAAAAGGGACAGCATATTGATGGTTTCACCCATCAGATAAAGCACACCAATTGTGATCATCATCGCGACCGGTATACCGGCTGCTACCCAAAAGGCCGTGCGGGCATTCAGGAACACAAACAGGATGATAAGCACGAGCGCCAGGCCGGTTGACCCATTTTTGACCAGCAGCATGATGCGTTCATTGAGACGGTCTGAGCGCAGATCATAAAGTTGCAGGTTCAAATCACGCGGCAATGTGGGCCTCAGCTCATCGAGATAGGTTTGCAGAATGGCAGCGGTTTCCAGCGTATCCTTGCCCTTGCCAGTCTGGACCGTCATCTGAATGGCGGTCTGGCCATTGGCAAGGCCACGGGTCTGATCCTGATTGAACCCTTTGATGACACGGCCAATGTCACCCAACCGGATGGTCTCACCATCAGGTGTGGCGCGCAGCGGAAGATTGCGCAGGGTTTCGGCATCCAGATCTTCAGAAACCACCCGCAACTGCCGCTCCACATCGCTGTCCAGTGTGCCCGAGGGCCTGTCACGGGTATTGGCCTGAACGGCAGTCGCGACATCCGAGACTGTCAGATCGACACGGCGCAGACTGGTTTCATCCAGCTCCACGCCGATTTCAGTATCGCGAAATCCGGAAAAATTGACCTTGTCGATGCCTCGCTCCAACAAGTCATCGCGGATGCGTTTGGCGTAGATTTTCAAAGAGCTTTCCGGAAACGGTCCTGAAATGGCAATGCGGCCCAAATTATCAAAGAAGCGCGGAACCGAAAGCGTCGGCGTTTCCGCTTCATCCGGAAGGGTGGAGATGGCATTCAAGGCCTGCTCCACCTTGTCCTGAGTGTCTTGCATGTTGGTGCCAGGTTCCAGCTCCAGACGGATGGAGGCCGCGCCCTCACGGGCGCTGGAAGTCATATCCTCCACGCCCTCGATGAATCTCAGACTGGGTTCCACATTCGCCAGAATGTTTTCGGCCACATCTTCGGCGCTGGCACCGGGCCAGTTAATCGTCACCGTGACCGAGTTGATCTCGATGGATGGAAACACCTGGGTGTTGATACGGCTGATAGCCGCGATGCCACCCAGGATCATAAGGACCATGAGAAGATTGGCGGCGTTCTTATGGCGCACAAACAGGCCGATCAAACCACGCCGTTTTGGTGCAAAATCATAGGACGCATTGACTCGGGGCACCGGGTTGTTCTGGCTGGGCAGACCGGACCCGCCTGATCCACCAAATCCACCTGATCCACCAGATCCACCAGGCCCACTTGATCCGCCAGGCGGTATTTGTGGCTGGTTCATGGCCTTGGTCTCCGCTCTCCACCACCACGGGGTCCTTCAGGACTTGCCCCTGATGGCGTTTCAGCGCCTGCTTCACGCACACGCAGTCCATCGCCCACTTCCGCAATGCGGGTTTTCAGAACCCTCGCACCATCTTCAATATCAGCTTCCAAAATGGCATTCGTACCGGTGAACGCCAGAACTGAAACGGGGACTGACCGCAGCCGGCCTTCCTCTTCCACATAGATACGCTGCTCATCATAAAGTGCCGTTTCAGGCACTTGAATTGCATCGGAATAGATTTGATCGGGCAGGCTGATCTTCACAAAAGCGCCCGGGCGCAGATCCATGTCAGGCGCCAGATTTTCCAGTTTCCCAAACAACGTCACACCACCACGATCCGCTGTAATGGACGAAGCAATCCGACTTATCGTGGCCGAGACTGTTTCCTGCCGCGTGCCCACTGTCCATTCAACGCTCATCTCGGTTCCCAGCAATGCGCGGCCCTGCCCGGTCAAACGCCCATATTGACCGTCCGACAAGGTAAACTGGACTTCGAAGGCTGACAGATCGATCAGCTCTGCAATGACTTGATTGGCTGTAACCATCTGGCCAAGTGTGACGGATTCACTTTCAACCACCACGTCGGTCGGCGCAATAAGGCTGGTCAGGGTCAGATCCCGCTCAGCCCGTGTGCGATTTAAAGAGAGCCTATCCAGAGCAGCGCGTTGTTGTGCCAGCTTGGCTTCTTCTACCTTCAAATTGGCACGGCTGCTGTCAACTGAGGCTCTGCTTTGAAGCAGCGCCTGCTGGCGTTGATCAAGCGTTTGTTGGGTGACAGAACCACGAGTTACAAGGGCTTCGGCGCGCTCCACATCGCGCTCGGCCAGAGCCAGTTGGGCCTGCGCATTGGCCAAGTCGGTTCCGACAGCCGCGAGCCGCGCTTCAGCCTCGAGCAATTTGGCTTCGCCATCCAGAATGTCGACATCAGCCTCGGCGATGGCGGTCTCAAATTCGAATGCATCGATTGCGGCTATTTCCGTTCCTGCGCGCAACACAGCTCCACTGCGTAATTGTGGATTGACCGAAACCAGAGGACCGGAAAGTTCTGTCCGCACTTCGATCATATTACCGGCAATGATGGTTCCGAAAACCTGAATGTCTGGCTGGAAATCCCCACGCTGCACAGGGATCGTTTCAACGGTGAAGACCTGCTCACGCACCGGGCGCTGGCGTGGTGGCTCCTTGTCCGCCAGCATGCGCTGCATAAAGATGCCAGCACCGAAGACAATCGCGATGGCGATCAAAGCCTGCAGAAACAGAAAGAGCGGACGTATCCTTTTTGGACCGGACGGGGCAACAGACGCATAAATCTGGGCAGCATCAGGTTGGCTGATCTGCTTTGATGATCTGTCAGAATGTTGATCTGGCACTTCGGTATCCATCAAGGCCACCTCCCTATCCGCGCTTCTGGATATTGATAGCCCTCTGACGTCCGTTGATCTTGCGATCACAAACGCATTGCGGGCGGCGCGTCTTCATTGGGCCTGACTCATATCTGGCGCATCTGCGGCAGAAAACAAAATGAAATTCCGGTTATTTAGCTGCAGACAACTTGAAAAAATGTTCAATCCTGGCTGGATTTAGCCGTATGGCGACCAATGGAAATGTATTTTGACCAGATTGGTTCTGCAGAAAATGTCGCCACAAAAGCCGAATGCGCTGCCTGATCAGCTTCACTCAAGCGCGATGGAAGTGGTTTTTGACGAGGCTTTGGATGCCAGACATTGCCATCTTCATCCAACCCCTCCGCCGGATTATCCGCTCTCAGACCAAGGTCAGCCTGTGCACCGCCCAGCAGTTCCAGATAGACTTTGGCCAGAAGCTCTGCATCCAGCAACGCGCCGTGAAAAGTACGGTGATCATTGTTTACGCCAAAGCGCGAGCAAAGCGCATCGAGAGAATTCGGGCCGGCCGGGTTCTTCCTGCGGGCCAGCATCAACGTATCAACGACACGCTCATCGGGGTAGACCGGGCGGCCGATGGCCTTCAATTCGGTGTTGATGAAGCCCATATCGAAATTGGCATTATGAGCCACCAGAATTCCGTCATCACCAACGAACTCGATAAAACCCGCTGCAACGTCGGCGAAGACCGGATTTTCCTTCAGGCTGTCCCAGGACATGCCATGCACATCGAACGCACCCTGGCTCACGGCACGCTCTGGATTGATGTATTGATGGTAGGTCTTTCCCGTGGGAAAGCGGTTGATGAGCTCCACGCAGCCAATCTCGATCAGCTTGTCACCCTTGCGTGCATCCAGCCCGGTGGTTTCCGTATCAAAAACAATTTCACGCATGGGATTTGTCACTCCGTTGAGGACCATCTGTTTGACCGTATGGCCTGATTGAATCCACTTTTGTGGACACCAAGGTCTGAAACCAATTGAGTTCAGACCCTAGCATAGGGATTGTTTCACGTGAATCACGCGTTGAGGTTTTGCAGAACTTTGCGGACCTGTTGCCGTGCGTCCTCAATCCCCTTGTCGGTGAAGACAATGAAATCGGCTTTGGCGCGCTTGTCCGCATCGCTCATTTGCCGCGCCAGAAGACCATTGAATTTCTCCAGCGTCATGCCATCGCGTGCCAGCACGCGTTCGCGCTGAACGTCTGGCGGGGCAGTAACGACGACAATCTTGTCGCACAGGCCATCGCCGCCACTTTCGAACAACAGCGGAATGTCCAGAAGGACAATTTTTGAGCCATGGTCCCGGTGGTGCTGGATGAAGTCCAGTTCGGCGCTGCGAACCAGCGGATGAATGATCTTCTCCAGATCCGCCAAAGCGTCTGCTTTTCCGATGACTGACTGCGCCAGCATCGCCCGATCGACCACACCATTCTTGACCGCGCTCGGAAACCGTTCGCAAATCTGAGGAACAGCAGAGCCTGAGTAAAGTTCGTGAACGGCAGCATCTGCATCAAAAACCGCGATACCTTCGTCGCGGAACAATTTGGCGGTTGTCGATTTTCCCATACCGATTGAACCGGTAAGGCCCAGGACCAGCATGTTTTGTTCAGGTTCGGTCATAGATCCTGCAGAACATGATTGCGCAATGCATCTGTTACCTCTGGCCGGACGCCGAACCATTTCTCAAATCCGGGCACCGCCTGATGCAGCAGCATGCCCAGTCCGTCGACTGTCCGGTTGCCATTTGCGCGGGCTTCCTTCAGCAAATCTGTTTCAAGCGGGGTATAGACGATGTCGGTCACAACGGCAGTCTTGGGAATGGATTTCAGGGGAAAGACCAGATCGTCCTGCCCAACCATGCCAAGGCTGGTGGTATTAACCAGCAAGTCGGCCTGCGAAAGATGTGCTTCTGCCTGCAGCAGGCTCTGCGGCATGATCTGGCAAGCATTGGCCGACGCCAGGTCTGAGAAATGGTCAGCCAATACGTGTGCACGCTCAACCGTCCGATTGGCCAGAATGATGGATTTGAAACCGCGTGTTATCAATCCATAGACGATGGCGCGCGAGGCACCACCTGCCCCCAGGACGATGGCTGTTTTAACGCCGGCGGCCTTTGGGGCATCCCAATCCGGTGCGCCGTCATCAAGATTACCCAGAAATCCGTATGTATCAGTATTGCTGACATGAAGCGCACCGTCTTCCGCCCAATAGGTGTTCGCAGCGCCCAGCACTTTCGCTGTTTCATCTACATGATCTGCCAGAGCCAGAACCGCTTCCTTATGAGGAATTGTAGCGTTGCCACCGCAATAAATCAGCGTGCCCTTTTTGAGGGATTCCAGAAAAGTGGGTAGCGCGTCCGGAGCAATCGATTCGGCAGCGTAACAGCCCTCGATGCCATACTGCTGAAGCCAGAAGCTATGAAGGCGCGGTGAGCGTGAGTGTTTAATCGGATATCCGATAACGCAGGCATTTTTACCAGAAGACTCAACCATCGATTCGGACCCGCAATGCTAGGAAATTAAAACGTCTTCAGCCCGCAACCAGGCCAGAAGTGGCAAAAGAGGAAGGCCGAGAATGGTAAAATAGTCGCCTTCTATTTTGTCAAACAATTGCGATCCGAGACCTTCCAGTTGATAGCCGCCAACGCTGCTGAGAGATTCAGGAAGCGTCTCTGCCACGTAGCGCCCGACGAATTCCGGAGACAGTTTGCGCATCCGCATATGCGCCTGCTCCGTGTGACGCCAGATTGTCTCACCATTGCGCACCACCGCAATGGCGGCATGCAGCGTATGGGTTCGGCCGCTGAGCCACAGCAGCTTTTTGCGCAGATCTTCATCATCGGTAGCCTTGTGAAGGGTTTGCCCCTCACAAGTCAGAGTCTGATCGGCACCAATAATCAATGTATCTGCAATGCGTTGCGACACATCACCCGCCTTGGCCTCGGCCAGAACCTGGGCCAAGTCCTCGCCATCCACGTCTGATCCCATGGCTGCCTCAACAGCTCGTTCATCAATGGAAGCGGCTGCCGTCGAAATCTTCAAGCCAGCGTCCCGCAACAAGCTGGCACGGACCGGACTTTGAGACGCCAATACCAGAGCTTCTGTTTGAAATTCGCCATAGGATTCAGTCATGGATTATCCTGTCGTGCTTTGTGAGCGCCATAGAGGGTCAAAATTGCAGCGGCGGTTTCTTCAATTGAGCGTCTTGTAACGTCGATGATCGGCCATCCCCGACGAGCGCAGAGACGCCGTGTCTGGGCAATTTCTTCGGCCACAGCATGTTTGTCGATATAGGCCGTATCTTTGCTCTCGGCATTGATCGACAGCAGACGATGCTGGCGGATCTGCACAATCCGATCCGGACTTGCAATCAAACCAACGATAAACGCATCGGTCATCTTCTCTATGACATCCGGAAGCGGAACATCAGGCACCAAAGGTATGTTAGCAGCTTTCACACCGCGATTTGCCAGATAGATGGATGTGGGAGTTTTTGAGGTGCGGCTAATACCCAGAATGACAACATCCGCTTCTTCAAGATCATCGCTCATCTGGCCGTCATCATGAGACAGGGTGAAATTGAGGGCATCAATGCGACGGAAATATTCTGTATCAAGCGCATGTTGCGCGCCTGCGCGTTGCGCCGATTTTGCACCCAGATAAGTCTGGAACAGAGACAAGATGGGATCCAGTACAGACAGCGCTGGAACCCCCAATTCACGACATCGCTCTTCCAGCATTGCGGCGTGGTCCGGCTCTATCAATGTGTAAAGGACAATACCTGGCGAGGCCTCAATATCCTGAACCACCTGGGCGATATCTTTTTCACTGCGCACCATGGTGTAGATATGTTCCCGCGCCTGTGCGGAATCATATTGGGCGGCAGCGGCACGACCGACATTGATCAGCGTTTCACCGGTGGCATCTGAAATCAGATGAAGATGGAAAAAGGTGGATTTTTTCACGGTTGGATATCCACAAACTGTGGGTTACGCCTGTTGACGAATCATGAATGAGTTTTGGAGAACTCTTGTCGAAATGTCCACCCGGCCACTTTATGCGCAATGGTTAATAAAACATTAACATTTTGTGAGCGGTGGATATCGGTACTGATTGAAACGGGAAAATTGTGGACTATTTCTTATCCTGAGTTTTCCCTGATTAATCCACAATTGGGTAAGGCTTTTCATGCTGTTAACCTTTTGTTTACAATCTGATTTTCTGGAAATTCCCGCATTTTTGGAAAAAACGCTGTATTTTATACCGATGGTTTTTGGGATCATCGGAATGGGGATAATTCCAGACGTTTTGTGAATGAATTTTAATTCCCGTTTCCCACACCCTAATAATAGAAATAACAAGATATTAAGAAATTATTAGGGAATTTTTGGGGAGGGAAACCGCTTAGGCTTATGCTAGTTACTGAGGCACAGAAGAACAGGCATGATCGCTTCATTTGGCTGAACAGCTTACATTTTGCCGTATCGGATTATTTATGAACAGACGCATGTTACAGGTTTTACGCAGTGGTCCCGATGATGAAGCCATGTGGCCACCACCCATCTGGATGATGCGTCAAGCTGGACGATACCTGCCCGAGTACAAAGAAACCAGAGCGGAAGCAGGTTCGTTTCTGGATTTATGTTATTCGCCAAAGTTTGCAACAGAAGTGACACTGCAACCAATTCGCCGGTTTGGATTTGATGCGGCTATTCTATTCTCAGATATTCTGGTGGTTCCTGATGCGTTGGGACGGCGGGTAAATTTTGAACCTGGTGTTGGGCCAAGGCTTGATCCCATCAAGGTCGATGAAATTGCAGAACTGACTGTCTCAAACGCTTTGGAACATTTGAAACCCGTCTTTCAGGCGGTGAATGATATTCGCGCGGCCCTGCCCTCTGAGACAACTTTTTTGGGTTTCTGCGGCGCGCCCTGGACTGTTGCAACTTATATGGTTGCCGGGCGTGGAACGCCTGACCAGGCGCCGACACGTTTATTTGCGCATCAACATCGCTCGGCTTTCCTGAGCTTGATTGACGTTTTAACGGATGTGTCGATCGATTATCTGTCTGCCCAGATTGATGCAGGTGCGGATGCTGTGCAGGTATTCGACAGCTGGTCAGGCATTCTTGGCGAATCAGATTTCAATGAGTTTTGTTTAAGGCCGATGAAACGAATTGTTGAAGGTGTCAAAGCCCGGCATCCCAACACACCCATAATTGGTTTTCCGAAAGGTGCTTCATTGCATTATGAACGCTATGTCCAGGAGACAGGTGTGGATTGTGTCGGACTTGATTGGACATACCCGATGAAATTGGCGCGCGAGCGTTTTGGCAGACGGACCGTTCTTCAGGGAAATCTCGATCCAACGCGTCTGGTAGCTGGGGGGGAAGCGCTTCGCGAAGGTGTTGCAACGATCCTATCAGAAGCAAAAGGATCTCGGTTTATCTTTAATCTTGGACATGGCATTACGCCGGAAACACCAATTGATCATGTAGCAGAAATGATCGATCTGGTTCGAGCAGGTTAGGATAGATGTTGTATCTTTGGATCAAGGCGTTTCATATTCTGGCGGTCATCTCCTGGATGGCGATGTTGCTCTATTTGCCTCGGCTGATGGTGTATCATTGCAGTGCAGCTGCTGGAGGCCAACAATCAGAAACCTTCAAGATCATGGAGAGACGTTTGCTGCGGGGCATAGGTACGCCGGCAATGATCGTCAGTTGGGTGCTGGGGCTCTATCTCGTGGCTGATGGTGGTTATTTGTCTGACGGGACCTTCTGGGCGCATTTGAAAATATTGCTGGTGATCCTGATGTCCGCGCTTCATATGCGGTTTGCCTGGCACGTGAAACGGTTTGCAACCGATGAAAACAAACATTCAGAGCGTTATTTTCGGTTTATGAATGAGGCACCTGCGGTGGTGATGGTGGCAATTGTGATTTTGGTTGTCGTACGTCCGTTCTAAATTATGTGCAATTGTCACGAGGGCGTTTTACAGTGATCTACAAAAAGCCCTTGTGATTTCCTACATTTATCGCTATCTGAGAGAAAACCTACCTTTAGCCCAGTTAGGGCGCTTTCAAAAACACAACAAAATGTTCTGCGTATTTCCCATCGTGGACAAAAAAGCGACTTAATTAGCTGAAACAGGCATTGTGCAGGTAATTGCATATTTATCTGCTTCGCTTATTTCGCTTCAAACTTTCACCAATCAATCAATTAACAGATATATGCGCGCTGGACGCGCAAGGATTTAAACAAACACATGGCCGAGATGAAGCTATCTGATCTAAAACTCAAAAGCCCGACCGAATTGCTGATGCTTGCGGAAGAGCATGAAATCGAAAATGCAAGCACGATGCGTAAACAGGAATTGATGTTTGCCATTCTGAAGCAGCTCGCTGAAGAAGAAGTCGAAATCATCGGTGAGGGTGTTGTGGAACTTTTGCAGGATGGCTTCGGCTTTCTCAGATCGCCACAATCAAATTATCTGCCAGGCCCCGATGATATTTACATATCTCCGTCGCAGATTCGCCGTTTCTCTCTCCGAACCGGAGATACAGTTGAAGGTCACATCAGAAGCCCGAAAGATGGCGAACGCTATTTTGCGCTGCTGCGTGTCAACACAATCAACTTTGCTGATCCTGAAGAGGGACGGCACAAAACCCATTTTGACAATCTGACACCGCTCTATCCTGATGAGCGGTTCAACATGGAAATCGACGATCCAACACGCAAGGATCTGTCTGGTCGTGTGATCGATCTTGTTGCACCGCTTGGTAAAGGCCAACGTGCTTTGATCGTAGCGCCACCACGTACTGGTAAAACGGTTCTACTGCAAAATATCGCCAATTCGATCGCGGCCAATCACCCTGAGTGTTATCTCATTGTGTTGTTGATTGATGAGCGTCCGGAAGAAGTGACAGATATGCAGCGCTCTGTGGATGGCGAAGTTATATCCTCCACATTTGATGAGCCGGCTTCACGACATGTGCAGGTTGCCGAGATGGTAATTGAAAAGGCCAAGCGTCTTGTTGAGCACGGACGTGATGTTGTGATCCTGCTGGATTCCATTACGCGATTGGGCCGAGCGTACAATACGGTGGTCCCAAGTTCCGGTAAAGTATTGACCGGTGGTGTTGATGCAAATGCGCTACAACGTCCGAAACGGTTCTTCGGTGCCGCTCGTAATATCGAAGAAGGTGGCTCGTTGAGTATCATCGCGACCGCCTTGATTGATACCGGCAGTCGTATGGACGAAGTCATCTTTGAGGAATTCAAAGGAACTGGTAACTCCGAGCTGGTTCTGGATCGCAAGGTTGCAGACAAGCGGACTTTCCCATCCATGGACATTCTGAAATCCGGTACTCGGAAAGAAGATTTGTTGATGGGCAAAGCGGAACTGCAAAAAGTCTTCGTTCTGCGCCGCATCCTGTCTTCCATGGGTACGGTTGATGCCATCGAATTCCTGCTGGATAAGTTGAAACAGACCAAGTCAAATGATGACTTCTTTGATTCAATGAACACCTGATTCCAGGCCACATTTTAAAAGGTTCGATTCGTATCCGTAACCTTTAATGATGGATCTCGGATTGATGGTTGGATGAAACTATGAACACACCAGCCTTGTTCACCGAAACGATTTTTGCTCTTGCCAGCGGCCAGACCCCAAGCGGTGTGGCCGTTGTGCGTATCAGTGGACGGGATGCGCGCTCGGCTTTGGATTTGTTTCACGTGAAACAACCCGAACCACGGCGCGCTCAACTTTCCGTCCTTACCGATGCAGACGGCCGACCGCTGGATCAGGGGCTTGTTTTCTGGTTCCCTGGACCTGCCAGCTTTACAGGTGAAGATGTTGTAGAGTTTCATCTTCATGGCAGTGCAGCTGTCCTGGATGTGGTTTTCCAACAGCTTGGTACCCTGCGAAACTGGCGTATGGCCGAGGCTGGTGAGTTCACCAAGCGGGCTTTTGAAAATGGCCGTATGGACCTCACCGAGGTTGAAGGGCTTGGCGACCTTCTCGCAGCCCAGACCGAAGCTCAAAGACGGCAGGCGTTGAACCAGTATACCGGTTCGCTGCGGGTGCTGTATGATGGATGGCGACAAGCATTGTTGTCTCTCAGAGCTGCTGTTGAAGCTGATTTTGATTTCTCAGATGAAGAAGATGTGCCCGGTTCGGTAGCTGAATTCGTGTCGGGCGACGCCCTTTCCCTTTCGCGCCAGATTGAAGCCCATTTGAACGATGGGCGTCGGGGCGAAATTATCCGCAATGGATTACGTGTTGTTTTGGTTGGATTGCCCAACGCGGGCAAAAGCAGCCTTTTGAATGCGTTGGCACAACGCGATGTTGCCATTGTCACTGATGTGCCTGGCACAACACGCGACGTCTTGTCTGTTTCTCTGAACCTCAATGATCAGTTGATAAACATTTCCGACACCGCAGGTCTGCGGGACAGTGATGATGTTGTGGAGATTGAGGGTATGCGCCGAGCTGAAGAGGCGGCACGGGGGGCTGACTTGATCTTGTCGCTTTGTCCTGCCGATCAACCTGGCTTTCATGTGGCTTTTCGGGATTCGGATGAAGGCGACTTTCCGCCCGTTTTGAAAGTGCGCACAAAATGCGACCTTCTGGTGGACAGTCTTAACAATGGCAGCCCTGAGGGTGATGAAGATATCGATGTCTCGGTCAAAGATGGGTCTGGGCTTGATAATCTGATGTCGGAACTCGCTCGATTCGGTTCCGTACCTATCTCTGGTCAAAGCGATGTGACGACAAATCCGCGTATTACACGGGCGCGTCACCGACTTGCGCTTGAGAGCTGCGTTCAATCCTTGCAGTCCGCGGGCGACGATCAGCTGCCGTTGGAAATTCGTGTCGAATATCTCAGAACCGCTTCTGACTCACTCGGACAGATCCTCGGCCGCATTGACGTTGAAGACATTCTCGGCCATATCTTTTCTGAATTCTGTATTGGTAAATAAGAACCGAAATTTTGGCCCTGGCCGTTGGTTCGCTATTCCTCGTGATGGTCAATTGAACCACCGGGTTGATTTGCAAGAGTGACTGTAAACATGCGCTTTGATGTTATTGTAATTGGCGGCGGCCATGCCGGCTGTGAAGCGGCGGCAGCTTCTGCTCGATTCGGAGCCGATACGGCTCTTGTGACACATTCCTTTGAAACCATAGGGGCGATGTCGTGTAACCCCGCAATTGGCGGCCTGGGCAAAGGGCATCTTGTGCGGGAGATCGACGCTCTTGATGGGCTCATGGGCCGGGTTGCGGATGAAGCTGGAATTCAATTCCGAATGCTCAACCAGCGCAAAGGCCCAGCTGTGCAGGGACCAAGGGCCCAGATTGATCGTGCACTTTATAAAGAAGGCATGCAGCGTGAAATCTCAGCGCAATCCGGTTTGACCGTCGTAGAGGGGTCTGCTGAGGCTATCCTGACGGATAATGACGGGATTTGCGGGCTTCAGCTGGCTTCTGGCGAAACCCTGCACTGTGGTGCCCTTGTGATCACAACAGGCACATTCTTGCGGGGGCTCATCCATATGGGTGATGAGCGGATTGAAGCTGGACGTGTTGGCGAAGCTCCGTCTGTCGGCCTGGCTCATTCTTTTCTGTCTCACGGTTTCAAACTGGGGCGCCTGAAGACAGGCACTCCGCCACGTTTGGATGGTCGGACGATTGATTGGAGCCAGGTGCAGGAACAGCCCGGCGACGATATTCCGGTCCCGTTTTCATTTTTAAATGATCGTATCACGACACCGCAGGTGCCCTGTCATCTGACCCGGACGACAGCTGAAACCCATAAAATCATTGCGGATAATCTGTCAAAATCAGCCATGTATTCCGGGAACATCTCCGGTGTAGGGCCTCGTTATTGTCCTTCAATCGAGGATAAAGTTGTTCGCTTCGCAGAGCGGGATCATCATCAGATCTTCCTGGAACCGGAAGGTCTTAATGACCATACGATCTATCCCAACGGTATTTCCACAAGCCTGCCGCGCGATGTGCAGGATTTATATGTGCGCAGCATTCCGGGCTTGGAACAGGTGGACATCCTGCAATATGGTTACGCCATTGAATATGATCACGTGGATCCACGCGAGCTGAAGCCAACGCTTGAAACCATTGCTTTGCCTGGGCTCTATCTGGCTGGCCAGATCAATGGAACCACCGGGTATGAAGAGGCTGGCGGACAGGGTCTGATTGCGGGAATGAACGCAGCAAGGCGCGCTGGCGGTTCCGATGAGATCATTTTTGACCGATCCGAGGCCTATCTTGGCGTCATGACGGATGATCTGACAACAAGAGGTGTCACCGAGCCCTATCGCATGTTTACCTCCCGTGCTGAGTATCGTCTCTCTCTTCGGGCTGACAATGCGGATCTACGCCTGACGGCAAAAGGCCACGCATGCGGTATTGTGGGTTCCAACCGCTGGGAGCAATTCAGTGAATGGCAGGCGGAATTTGCTTCGGTGGTTGCGCATGCGAAATCGGTGGAGGTGTTGCCCACAGCATTGGCTAGCGCAGGTATTAAGGTCAACCAGGATGGACGGCGTCGGGACCTGTTTGGTTTGCTGTCCTATCCCACCGTTTCCCTTGAAGCGTTGGCGCCGTTCTGGCCACAGATTTCCGATTTCAGCCCCCGATTGAAACAACAGCTTGAGACCGAAGCCCAATATGCGGTCTATCTGGATCGCCAGCGCGCTGACATTCAAGCCTTCAAGCGGGATGAACAGATCGCACTGCCGATGGATCTTGATTTCAGTACATTGCCGGGCATTTCCAATGAAGTCTGCCAAAAGCTGACGGAAGCAAGGCCCGCAACTCTGGGCCAGGCTTCGCGCATTGAGGGGGTGACGCCCGCCGCTGTTACCCTGTTGTTGGCCTATGTCAAACGACGTGGCAACGCGGCTTGATGATTTTATGATTGGTCGCAGTAAATAATGTCTTCCTTGCAAGCAGACCGTGAGCGGTTTCAACGCCATTATGCCGTTCCCGCTGTTATCATGGAGCGGTTGGAGGTCTTTGCAGATCTTTTGAGGCACTGGCAGCGTGCGAAAAACCTGGTGTCGAACACAACTTTGGATCAGTTTTGGTCGCGGCATGTGTTTGACTGCTATCAGCTGTTGCAGCTTGGCCGTGCCAGCAGTCATTGGGTTGATTTGGGCAGTGGCGCTGGTCTTCCCGGCCTGGTGATTGCGTTGGGCAGATCTGAATCCACAGAAAACTTGCAGGACGGATCAGTCACGCTGGTCGAGGCGAATGGTCGTAAATGTGCCTTCCTACGGGCTGTTTCACGTGAAACAAATGTGCCTGTGACCATCCTGAATAATCGAATCGAGTCCGTATCGATAGCGGATCTGCCTCATAGCCCGGACTATATCACTGCAAGAGCTCTTGCTCCGCTGGAAAAACTGGCCGAATTAATGGTTCCGTTAATGGAGCCAAAAACAGTCGCACTTGTCCACAAAGGACAAGATTTTGCGTCTGAAATTGAAAAAGCATCTAAATATTGTGATTTCGATGTGATACAACACAAGAGTCAACTGGATAATCGCAGTGTGATTCTTGCCCTTTCGGGGTTACGTTTACACACGTAGATCGACCGAATGGCCTGATACAGCTGACATGTATTTGCTTCTATTCTGGGTGAGATAATCGTGTTGATGGACCAACAAACTGCAAAAGACGACTCTGCCCCGGTGACTCCGGATGCGCCACAGGTGCGTCCTCGGGTGCTCGCTCTGGCAAATCAGAAGGGTGGCGTGGGTAAAACCACGACTGCCATCAATCTGGGAACAGCGCTGGCCGCCATAGGCGAGCGCGTGTTGATCGTTGATCTTGACCCGCAAGGGAATGCCAGCACAGGTCTGGGCATTGATCGCAAAACCCGCAAATGCTCAACCTACGATGTATTGTGTGGCGACGTCACTATGGCGGAAGCCGCGATGCATACATCAGTGCCGCGTTTGGATGTCGCGCCCTCTACCCTGGATCTTCTGGGTCTTGAGTTGGAAATTGCGCAAATGCCGGATCGGACCCACAGACTGCGCAGCGCTATTGATGATCTTAAGCTTGCTATCGGTGATGCTGATGAGCCTTACACCTATGTTCTGGTGGATTGCCCACCCTCGCTGAACCTGTTGACCATCAACGCAATGACCGCTGCTGACGCCATTCTGGTGCCGTTGCAATGCGAATTCTTTGCTTTGGAAGGGCTGAGCCAGCTGCTGACGACAGTGGAGCAGGTGCGGCGAACCTTGAATCCTGGTCTCTCTATCCATGGTGTCGTGCTGACTATGGTCGATGATCGCAACAATCTGTCGCATCAGGTGGCGCAAGATGTGCGTGCCCATATGGGCAGCAAGGTTTACAAGACAGTTATTCCGCGCAATGTGCGGGTGTCCGAAGCGCCTTCCTATGGCAAGCCGGTCCTGTTATATGACCTCAAATGTCGTGGCAGTCAGGCCTATATGAAGCTTGCTTCAGAAATCATTCAACGTGAGCGCACCCTGCGTGCGGCCTAAAAGCAAAAGAGCCCTTATCATGGCGGACGATATTTCCAAAAAGCGGCTCGGTCGTGGTCTTGCAGCATTGCTGGGAGATGTGGACACGGATGCAGAAGCGGTTGAACGCGCGCGTTCACAGCGCCGGGTGCCGATTGAGTTTGTCACGCCCAATCCAAACAATCCAAGGCGTAGCTTTGCAGTTGATGATCTGGAAGATCTGACCCGGTCCGTGCGTGAAAAGGGAATCGTTCAGCCTATTCTTGTGAGGCCTCAACCTGGTAAGCCGGTGAGCGATAATCGCTATGAAATTATCGCCGGTGAACGTCGCTGGCGGGCCGCGCAGGCGGCAGGATTGCATGAAATACCTGTTTTAATACAAGCAGTTAGCGACAAGGAGGCCCTGGAACTCGCGATTGTTGAGAACGTCCAGCGCTCTGACCTCAACCCCATTGAGGAAGCGCGCGGTTATCAGCAATTGCTGGATGGGTTCGACTATACCCAGCAGGACCTTGCCACCGTCATTGGCAAAAGCCGCAGTCACGTTGCCAATACGCTGCGCCTTCTGAAACTGCCCGATGGCGTGCAAAAACTTCTTCAGGATGGTGAATTGACAGCCGGCCACGCCAAAATACTGGTGGCTGCAGATGATCCAGCGGCGCTTGCGAGCCAGATTGTCGATGGCAATATGAGTGTCCGTGCCGCAGAAACCCTGGCACGTAGTGCCGGTGAAAACCCAAAAGGGTCTGATTCATCAAAATCGACTGCTTCTGCCCTTGTGAAGGATGCAGATACGCAAGCGCTTGAAAACAGTCTGTCCGAGGTTCTGGGATTACTGGTTGACCTGAGGCATAAGCCAAACGGAACGGGTGAATTGCGCATCAAATACAAGACACTTGATCAGCTCGATTTCATTACAGCAAAGCTGAGAAGCTGATCCTCCGTTGTTTGGACCGGTCAATTTGGTTTCCCGTAATCAAACAGCTTCTTAACGCTGATTTGTGGCGACGCGTAATTGAATCATGATTCCGTCGTCAAACCCTTGTCCTTGTGGTAAAATAACACCATATTGCAAGTGAGTTTTACCCGGGGTTGCTCCTCCCATCCCTTGATCTGTTTTTAAGAGGATATAATGGCTGATCTAAATCGTCGTACATTTGGGCAGGCAGGCGTTCAATCGCAGGCGGATATCGATGAAGGCCTCCGCGCCTACATGCTCAAAGTTTATAATTACATGGCCATCGGCCTTGCGCTGACAGGCGTTGCTGCTCTGTTGTTTGCCAATCTGGCAACAACGGGTGATGCATCTGCTGCAGCTGCGCAGTTGCCGAACGGTAAGATGCTGACTGAATTCGGTGTTATGCTCTTCACATCGCCATTGCGTTGGGTCGTGATGCTGGCACCATTGGGCTTGGTGTTCTTTCTGGTTGCCAAGGTTCCAACCATGAGTGTGAGTGCAGCACAAACCACATTCTGGGCTTATGCGGCCTTGATGGGCGTTTCACTGTCTTCAATTTTCGTCATCTACACGCCTGAGAGCATCACACAGGTGTTCTTTGTCACTTCGGCGTCCTTCCTGGGGCTTAGCCTTTACGGCTATACGACCAAAAAGGATTTGTCTGGCTGGGGTTCGTTCCTGATGATGGGCCTGATCGGCATTATACTTGCGTCGATCGTGAACATTTTCCTCGGTTCAAGCGCGCTGCAATTCGCCATTTCGGTGATCGGTGTTCTGGTGTTTGCTGGCCTCACCGCCTATGACACCCAGCAGATCAAGAACATGTATGATGTTAATGATGATGGCACTGCTTCTGGTCGCAAAGCGATCATGGGCGCGTTGAAGCTCTATCTCGACTTCGTCAATCTCTTCATCATGTTGTTGCACCTGTTCGGAAATCGCAATTAACATTCTGCGGACATTTGAATAAACTTAAAGCGCGGTCCTTTGGGCCGCGCTTTTTGATTCGAACATGAAGTCACACAGAATGACAAACGCCCTATCAAAGTTTCAAATACTACTACCGCAGTCCATGGATTTGCCGTTCATCCAGGCGATCTATAAGCACGCTGTTCTGACCAGCACCGCATCCTTTGAGCTAACACCGCCAGATATCACTGAAATGACGCAGCGCTATCATGCGCTGGTGGATCATGATTTTCCCTATTTTGTTGCCAAAGACTGGAATGGAAACTTGCTGGGTTACGCCTATGCCGGCCTCTATCGAGCACGTCCAGCCTATCGGTTTACGGTAGAGGATTCGATCTACATTGCGCCCGACGCACAAGGCCTTGGAGTCGGACGGGCGCTTTTGACCCGTGTTATCGAAGACGCGACCCTGAAGGGCTTTCGACAAATGATCGCGGTGATTGGCGACAGTCAGCATAAAGCCTCAATTGCTTTGCACCAGCGGCTTGGCTTTGAACATACAGGCGTGTTCCGGGATATTGGCTGGAAACAAAATCGTTGGCTCGACACTGTTTTGATGCAACGATTTCTGGGTGAAGGCGGAAAGACGCCTGCGGAAGACTAAACGGATTCACAGTGGCCGGATATTCAAAGACACCCCTTTTCAAGAAACTCGGGCTTAAACCCAATATGAAGGCGGTGTGTCTCAACGCTCCTGATAATTACCTGGCATTGCTGGGAGCGGATGCGCCCGAACAAGACTGGCTTGATAGTCTGGGCACCGCGTGCGACTTCGTCCATCTGTTTACAAAGTCAAAGGCTGTGTTAAAGGCACATTTGCCTGCCTGTCACGCCTCTATTAAATCCAATGGGATGATCTGGATCTCATGGCCCAAGAAAGCCTCAAAAGTCCCGACCGATATAACAGAAGATACCATTCGCTCCATCTGTCTGCCATCCGGTTTGGTTGACGTGAAGGTTTGTGCGGTCGACGATATCTGGTCAGCGCTGAAACTTGTGATCCGCAAGGAATTGCGGTGATATGGACATGAGACGATGAAGAAATCCGTGACTGGGCTCCCGATCTGATGGCCTCCTCAAAGCCAAAGGAAACGGAGCTCTATCCTCCGATCAAAGCTTTTCTTGAAAACCAGGGCTATGAGGTCAAGGGAGAGATCGGCGCGGCTGATGTGGTTGGTGTGCGTGGTTCGGACGCCCCTGTCATTGTTGAGTTGAAAACCGGATTTTCCCTATCCCTGTTTCATCAGGCCATAGATCGACAGTCCATGACTGATGCTGTCTATGTGGCTGTGCCGCGGAGCACAGGCAGGATATTTTTAAAGATGCTGCAGAACAATAAGTCTCTGTGTCGGCGCTTGGGTCTTGGTCTTATGACGGTTCGCCTCAAAGATTCATTTGTTGAAGTGCATCTGGACCCTGCACCCTATAGACCACGAAGCTCTAAGCCCCGCATTTCCCGTTTGCTGCGGGAGTTTGAAAAACGCGTTGGTGACCCCAACAAGGGCGGGGCCACACGAAAGGGACTGATAACAGCCTATCGGCAGGATGCTTTGCGTTGCGTTGCTGTCCTGTCCGACAACGGACCCTTGAAGGCTGCCACTGTTGCAGCGGAAGCGAATGTCGATAGAGCCAGACGCATTATGGCAGATGATCACTATGGGTGGTTTGAGCGTGTTTCTACAGGCATCTATGTTCTTACCCCCAAAGGGGTCACTGCAGTGTCTGACTATGCCAGTGAACTGAAAACAATTGTTTCGACTCTCAAAAATGGCTCAGTTTAATCCATCCGGTTCAACACTGTTGCAAAGATGGACGGTTTGAGGCCAAAAATCTGACGCAGCGGTGTTTCGGATTACCCGGTATCAAATCAGGCTCTGCGTGAATTGTCCATTTTATGAACAATACTTCATTGGTGTATCGGTTTTTATGATCAATACCGTTATTCTGGAGATTGCTTTTGTCGCGGGAACTATCCTTTTGGTCCTGTTCGGCTAATTTTTGATGCGCCGGATTGCTGCCCAGCAAATGTTTGAGTAACACAAACTTCAGGATGAGACGGTTCGCGAAGCTTCGGTGATTACTGATATCTATTTCGATATCGAACGCCATGGCGGCGCGGAAATCGTGGAAATCCGGACCAGCCTTCAAAAATATGTGCCACTTGTCGTCAACGAAGAATGGCAGCCTTTGTCTGAGGCAGGTGAATTGTCTCCTGCGGCATGGAAAGAATGGGAATAGATCTATGACAAAATTCTGGATCTTGAGACGAGTACGCTGAGGCGGGAGGATTTAGGGCGTTTCATACTGAGCGATATCTGAACGGTTGCCGAAATGCGTGACAGGAGGGCAGGTCACGGCTTGAAAACGGTCAGCAACATGTTCTGGTTTGCGGCAATTTCGGGTATCATTTTGTTCTTTTTGGGGCGCCTGAGGCACTGCAAGCGAGCGCATTTGAACGATTGCTTGCCAACAACTTTGCCGACTAAATTATTCTGACTTAGGCAATTTTGCGGGTTGTGAACGACTGACCTGAAAAAGTATTGTGACGTATTGATCGCATGCAAACAGAGTATTTCCATGGACATTGTCGACATCATCAAATCCATTGAGGGCACTGAAACCGGAGCATTGGTAGCCCTGGTTCTGGCGTTGCTGTCTGCCATGGCCCATGCGTTGTTTGGTGCGGTGTTGAAATCTGGTGATCCAATCCTGAATCGCGGGGCCATCAATGTCTGTTATGGATTGGCGGCGGCACCCCTTGCTCTGTTTGTTGCGCCCTGGCCGTCAGATGAATTGTGGCCGATCCTGTTTCTCGTTTATTTGGTGCATTTTGCCTATGAATGGTTTCAGGTGAAGTCGTTTGAACATGGCGCTTTTGTGCTGGTCTATCCGATTGGACGCGGGTCCGGCCCTTTGTTGATCGCCCTCGCGGCGATTTTTGTATTCAATGAGAAACTCTGTTGGAATCAATGGTTTGGGATTCTGATGATTTCTGGCGGCATCTTAGGATTGGCACAGGTCAATCTGAAAAGCGCGCTTTTGAAGGGCGAAAATATGCGCGGTTTGCATTTGGCTCTTGGTTTTGCCTTGGGAACCGGCTTTCTGATCGCGGTTTACACCACGATTGACGCCTATGGCATAAGGTTGGCGGACAATCCCTTTACGTTTCTTGCATGGTTTTTCTTCATGGGGCTGTTCAGCTCTCCCATTATTGCCATTTTGAAATACCGACGATTGGAGGTGCCGGTCGACAAGGTTGCGTTGTTCGCCCGGGGCCTGCTTGGCGCCATTATTGCTGTTATCAGTTTTGGATCAGTGATGCTGGCGACACGGCTTGGACAGGTGGCCACGGTCGCCGCCCTGCGTGAGACTTCCATCATATTTGCGACAGCTTTGGGCGTCTTTGTTTTCAAAGAACAGGTAACGGCGTCCCGGTTGCTGCTGATCGGTTTGATTGCCGCTGGTGCCGTGATGGTTGAGATATGATCGTAATCAGTAATTAGCCGGCGATATTTAAGCGCTCAACTCGGTTGAGGGGTTCACCGGAATAACAAAGCTATTGAAGGCTGCAGGCTCTGCAAGGCTGGAATAGATGCGCATCGCAATATCGTTCTTTTCCGATACCAGCCAGCGCACATAGGTCCAGTTGCGGGTGTTGCCAATCTCGGTCAGTTCCCGGACCAGTTCAGAGCTGATGCCCAGACCCCTGTGTTCATACGCGATGAAAAGGTCATCCAACTGACCAGTACGGCGACCGCTAATGGCTTCAGGAAGGTCGAAAAAGATAGCAAAGCCGACCAGTTCTTCATCCCGGAACGCGCCCAGAACTTCTGCGGTGGAATCCTGGAGAAGGGTCTCGGCATAATACTGGTCGGGGCGGCGCGGTGCGCCCCGCCGCAGCATCTGCGCGTAAGAGGCGATAAGCGGCGCAAGTGTAAGCGCGTCGCTATCGACAAGAATTCGCATGCTGAGCCCTTTAACGGCCATGATTTATGCTCCCGCTCCGTCGGCTAGCACATTCAGTTCCGCCAGAATGGCTTCGCCCATGCCCTTTGTTCCGACCTTAGTCATCCCATCTGTATAGATATCGCCAGTCCGGAAGCCTTTTTCAAGAACACCGGCAATAGCCTTTTCAACCAGAGTGGCTGTATCGCCCATATCCAATGAATAGCGCAGGGCCATAGAGAGGCTTGAAATCATGGCAATTGGGTTGGCCTGGCCTGTTCCGGCAATATCCGGAGCAGAGCCGTGGACAGGCTCGTACATGGATTTCCGCCTGCCAGTCTTGGCGTCTGGTGCGCCCAGTGATGCAGATGGCAACATGCCAAGCGAACCGGTCAACATGGCCGCAATATCAGACAACACGTCGCCAAACAGATTGTCGGTTACGATCACGTCGAACTGCTTTGGATTACGCACCAATTGCATGGCACCGGCATCAGCCAGCATATGCTCCAGTTCCACATCAGCGAACTCTTCCGCATGAACCTTGGTTACGACCTGATTCCACAATACGCCGGACTTCATCACATTGCGCTTTTCCATGGATGTGACTTTGTTATTGCGGGTCCGCCCCAAATCAAAGGCAACGCGGGTGATGCGCTCAATCTCGTAAGTGTCGTAAACTTGGGTGTCGATGCCGCGTTGCTGGCCGTTGCCGAGATCAATAATCTCTTTTGGTTCGCCAAAATAAACGCCGCCTGTCAGCTCCCGTACAATGAGGATATCGAGGTCTTCTACGATTTCCCGCTTCAGGGAGGATGAGTCTGCTAATGCGCCATAGCAAATGGCTGGGCGCAGATTGGCGAATAATTGCAAATCCTTGCGCAGTCGCAGCAAACCGGCCTCGGGACGTACCTCATAAGGCACATCGTCCCATTTAGGACCACCAACAGCGCCAAACAGCACGGCGTCTGCCTTTTGTGCCAGATCTACAGCATGATCGGACACCGCGCTTCCATAGGCGTCGTAGGCAGCCCCACCCACCAGATCTTCTTCGATCTCAAACGATGCCAGCCCAGCCTTTTCAATCCAGGCCAGCACGGATCGGACTTCGGCCATGACATCGGGGCCAATGCCGTCGCCGGGAAGAAGAAGAAGCTTATGGGTGGTCATAATGAAATCCTTGGTCGAATGTTTGTTAGTGGGTGGATAATGCGGCTTGAATGCGCTGGCAAGAGGGTGCGGGATTGAAGCTAGCCAAAACTCTGATTTTCTGGCCAAATGCAGCCAGTTGGGCCGTCAAACGGTCAGTTCAGTCATCCGCCTTGAGTGCAGTGACTTCAATTTCAATCTTCATGGCCGGATCAATCAGATCGCAGATGATCATGGTCGCCGCCGGGCGGATGTCCTTGAAATAGAAGCCGACCAAATCAAAGACCTTGCTGACATATGTTCGATCAGTCACGTAATAGACCACGCGTATAATGTCTGTGCGCTGGAAACCGGCCTGATTCAGGGTGTTGTCAATGGTGGCGAAGATGTTCGTCACCTGGACATCCAGAGGCTCTGGTAATTGCATTGTTGTGTAGTCAAAACCGGTGGTGCCCGCAACGAAGCACCAATTGCCCTGCACCACGGCGCGGGAATAGCCAGCTGTTTCCTCAAAGGGGGACCCTGTGGAGATCAGCTGGCGTTTCATCATAAGGCCCTAAAGCTTGACCCTTAGGCCCAGGGGCGTGTTTCGGTCAGACTGGCTTCAAACGCATCGATGCTGGCGACTTTTTCCATCGTCAGGCCAATGTCATCAAGACCGTTCAGGAGGCAATGCTTTTTGAAAGCATCAATCTCGAAATTAATCACACCACCATCTGGACCATGAATCTGCTGGGTTTCCAGATCAACACTGAGTGTTGCATTAGCACCGCGCTCGGCATCATCCATCAATTTGTCCAGCTCTTCCGGCGATACCACGACTGGCAGGATGCCGTTCTTGAAGCAGTTATTGTAAAAAATGTCGGCGAAGCTGGTGGAAATGACACAGGTAATGCCGAAATCCTTCAGCGCCCATGGAGCGTGTTCGCGGCTGGAGCCGCAGCCGAAATTGTCGCCTGCCACCAGAATGTTGGCATTGCGGTAAGCGGGCTTGTTCAGCACAAAGCCTTCATTTTCCGAACCGTCATCATTGTAGCGCATTTCCGAGAACAGAGCTGTTCCCAGACCTGTGCGCTTGATAGTTTTCAGATATTGCTTTGGGATAATCATGTCCGTGTCGATGTTGATGAACGGCATTGGTGCTGCAACAGCGGTCAATTTGTCGAACTTGTCCATATTTTATTCCCTTATGTGATTGCGCGCCGGTTTAGCCCAGCTTTGGGCATTTGTGAAGCGGTGAGTTGTTGAATTTGAGTTGGTCAATGATCAGAAAGCCGGGGAATCAGACCCTATTAACCATGACATTGATCACAGAAGCCCGATTAACGCGTAATTTACGGCGCAGAGCGATGTTGCTGTCTTGATCGAAAAGACTTTGGTGCGCCCATGCCATCGATGGCAACTCTTGCAGAATTTGAAGAAGACAGTGTTTCAGATGCTGTCGGAATAGCTGCGCCCTGGTCACTGACTTTGAAAGAAGCGCGCGCACTGGATCATGACGATCTGGCGGCTCTTGATGATTTAATGCAAAGGGCTGGTGACAGCCATTCTGGGAACGTCTTCTTTGAGCCGCGTGCAGTTTTGGCTTCAAGTCCGTTGTCAAAGCATCCGATTCACTGGCTTTTTTGGTCCCAGCAAAACCGGCTTTGCTTTGCGGCACCTGTTGTCATGCGACGGGTTGGCGGATTTTCCTTTCTGAAAATCTGGACACATACTTACGCGCCGCTCGGGACGCCGCTTATTGCTGATCCGTTTCAGGCTGATGCATTTTTGGATGAATTGGGTCGGCAGGGTTTTTCAGCGTTTGTCTGTCCTTGGCTCGAGTCAGACAGTATTTTAGCCAAAGCGGTTCAAAACCGCAGCGTTCAATTGCAGGGATTTTGGTCCGGGCAGGCTGATCGTGTTGTTCTGACATCTGACTGGACCCAGGCTGCTTCGCTTTCCAAGCAGCGTAAAAAGAAATTGCGTAAAATGCAGCGGCAAATTCCGCTGGTGCATACTGTGCTGCAAGGTTCTGAGGCACAGAATGATGGATTCCGTCAATTCTGTGATCTGGAGGCCATGGGCTGGAAGGGCGCTGCGGGTTCCGCATTAAAGCAGACTGAAACAGCCCTGAATTTTGCCACCGAACTGGTGGCCGGACATGCCGCCCGTGGTACGTTGGCAATCGACAGTCTGGACGACCCGGCCCTTTCCGGCGATCAGGCGGTAGCCATGGTTGTGAGTTTTGCGCAGGCGGGGCGCGGTGTTGTCTGGAAAATCGGCCATCATACGGATTATGACGCGGTGTCGCCGGGCTATCAGGTAATTTTAGCCGCGTCAGAGCGCTTTACGGCGGTTGATGCCGCAATCTCTATTGATTCTCTGGCTGGCCCTGAGCATCCAATGGTCGGATGGTTGTGGCCTGGACGATTGACTGTGGGATCATTGAGCATTCCGCTTGGCAACTCCGCGTTGACGGCCAGAATCCTGTCCCGGTTTTACGCGGCGGAAACACGCCTCAGATCAATGGCTCGGGCTCTGCGTCAGCGGCTTCGCGGATAGCTTCGTTGCGCAATTCACGGCGGATGATTTTTCCAGATGTTGTAAGCGGCAGTTCGGTTCTAAAGGCAATTTCACGCGGAAATGCATGGGCCGACAGGCGTTCACGCACATAGGACTGGATTTGCTGTGCCAGATCGGGTGAGGGCGCAAAGCCAGGCACAAGTATGACATAGGCCTTGACGATTTCTGTACGCAGGGCATCAGGCTTGCCGATAACGGCGGCCAAAGACACGGCTTCGTGGCTGAGCAGGCAGTCTTCCACTTCGGTGGGTCCTATGCGGTAGCCGGCAGATGTAATGATATCATCATCCCGCCCGACAAAGCTGACATAGCCGTCTTCATCCATGATGGCTTGATCGCCTGTCGCAAACCAGTCCTTCTGTGGTCCCTTGAACTTTGCCGCTGTCTCATCCGGCCGGTTCCAATAGGACAGCATCATCACCGGATCCGGCGCATGGATGGCGATTTCACCCTGATGGCCTGGCGGTAATGCCAAGCCATCGGGACCCAGAATGGTAACATTGTGGCCTGGAACAACCCGGCCAATGGCGCCCGCCCTGTTCATATCAAGAGCGGCGCAGGACCCGAGCACCAGATTGCACTCGGTCTGGCCATACGCATCATTGGCAGTGATACCCAGAGCAGCTTTGGCCCAATTATAGGTTTCCGCACCCAATGCCTCTCCGGCTGAGGCGAGCGATCGCAAACGCAAGTCATAGCGCTTTGCCGGGTCCGGCACAGCACGCAACATCTTCAACGCGGTGGGTGGTACGAAGGCATTCGCCACGCCATGGATCTGCATCAGATGAAAAGCGTCTTCAGGGTCGAATTTCTGTGTGGCACTGGAGAGCACCGGAATACCCAGCATCAGGGATGGCAACAGCACGTTCAGTAGACCACCAGCCCAGGCCCAGTCGGCTGGTGTCCAGATGCGGTCACCGGCTTGTGGCAGAAAATTGTGGGACATTTGCATGCCGGGCAGGTGACCCAGCAGCACCCGGTGGCCATGCAGCGCACCTTTGGGCGGCCCTGTGGTGCCGGAGGTGTAGATCATCATGGCCGGATCATCGGGTGCTGTCATCCTCGTCCGGAAACGGTCGGAGGCTTTGTTGAGAATATCTTCATAGCGAATGACATGCGCGGGAACCGGTATACCGGTTGGTAGATCTGTGACTATTATGGTGCGAAGTTTGGGTAACTGGCTCTGCAGTTCAGCCAGTTTTTCATAGCCTTGCTGATTGGTGAGAATGCAGGAGACACCCGCATCGGCCAATCGATAGCTCAGCGCATCTGCGCCAAACAGGAGTGCCAGCGGAACTGCAATCATTCCGGCCTTATAGGTTGCAAGATGGGAGATCAGAGTTTCCGGACCCTGTGGCAGCAATACGCCAATTCTGTCTTGCTCTTGCCAGCCTGATTCAACCAAATAATTAGCCAGCTTACTAGAAATTTTACTTAGTTGGCTAAACGTCCAGTTTTCAACGTTGCCATCCTGTGTGATATGGCTCAGCGCCAGCCGGTCCGGATCATGATTTTGCCAAACCTCGCAACAGGCATGGGCAATGTTGAACCGGTCCGGAATTTTCCAGCGGAATTTTGTGATTAACTCATCATATGTGGAAGCGGGGTTGAGCATAAGCTGATTGTTCGTACTGGGGCGATCCGGGTTAAACCTGAACCTGCACGCCTAGAACCATGACCCAAAAGGTTTTCAACCCTGTGGTGGGATTGTTGGAAACACCAAGCCCGATTTCACGAACGGCAGGCTTCAGCATGTTTTTGCGGTGTCCCGGTGATTCTTGCCATCCGACCATGGCCTGTTCAATCGTATCAAATCCGCCCGAAATGTTTTCAGCGGCTTCCTGCGCGAAATAGCCGGATGCATGCAAACGGCGCACGAAACTGTCGCCAAACCCGATGGCGTGTTGCACTTTCCCCGTTCTTGCCATGACCAGAGCATGACGTTCCGCCAGACGTTGCAGTTTGGCATTGGGTGTGACGGCGCTTTGTCCATGGCGGCGACGATAGGCAGATGTCAGCGAAGCGCCTCTTGAAATATGGCGGGAGGTTGTGATGATTCGCCCTTGTGACGGGTCCAGACCGTCCGCTTTGCTTTTGCGGGGCACATCCAGATCAATACCGGTTCCCACGCATCCGCTCAGTGTCAGCGCTGTCGGGGTAAGCCCTGCAAGGACAATATAATTCAGCAGAGTCCGTCGGCTTGGATCGGCCATGAATAATACTTCTTTCTGCGCGGAATTTGAAATGGTGATCCCGACTGGATTCGAACCAGTGACCCTCAGATTAGGAATCTGATGCTCTATCCTACTGAGCTACGGGACCCCAGCACGTTTACTGGCCCTTGTTAGCAAAGGCAGAGAGAAAATCAAAGTGGGAAGCTGTGTTGAAACATGCACTGGTTTCCTGACTTGCGGTTGCATGAATGACGCGTTAACTCAGTGGCTCTGGGTTAGGAGCGACTTATGGTCCCAAAAACCAAACGGATTGGAGCGCCTTCCGGTCCGCGCGCGGTCAACATAGCTGAAACGCGAGAGCGCATTTTGAACGCTGCGATTGAGCAGTTTTCGCAAGGCGGTTTTTCTGGTGCGCGTATTGAGCTGATCTGCAAGCATGCCGATGTTAATCCTCGCATGATCTATCACTATTTCGGTGATAAGGCGGGCCTATATGTTGCGGTGCTGGAACATGTGCTGGGACAGCTGCGCACGGAAGAGCTGAAGCTTGATGTGTCACAAAGCGCGCCCTTTGATGGGCTCCTCACTATGTTTGACTTTATCCACGAGCATTTTGCCAGACATCCAGAATTGATAAGGCTGCTGTCTTCTGAAAACCTGCTGGAAGGCGCGTTTCTCAAAAACTCTGTTGCGACGCCATTGGTTGCTTCGCCGGTTGTGAAGCACATTGATACGCTCTTGCAGCGCGGTGAGGCTGATGGATCGATCCGCGCCGGACTTAATCCATTGCATCTTTATGTTGTAATGGTCGGATTGTCCTATTTCCACAAATCCAACGCCTATACGCTTTCGATCATTTGGGACACGCCTATGACTTCGGAAGGTTGGCAGCGTGACCATAAACGCTTCGGGCGCGACATGCTGGCGACCTTCCTGAGGTCGACGCCTCAAAATTAATCTCGCCTCTAATTCGCTGAAATTATGGGCATATCTGCTGCTTTGTTGTGCAGGCTATCGCAATACGCGGTCCCCTGTTTCTCTATATCGCTGACGGAACTTCCTGAAGATTCGGAGATTTCAGTCCGGCCAAGTACTTTTAGTATATAGTTTTTTACTATTTTCTGTGAATGGTCCCATATGGCTGTTTCCGCTCTGGCACGCTGATTGCATTAGTAAATTTGTAATTACTATTTTTCTCTCATCTGGAGCACATTATGAAGCTACGCCATATTCTTGCAGCATCGCTCGCTATTGCAGCGATGATGACTGCTCCCGCACTCACACCGGCATCAGCCGATCAAAATAAAATCGGCTTCGTCTATGTCGGTCCGGTCGCCGATTTTGGCTACAACATGTCGATGGATCTGGGTCGGCTCTATCTTGAAGAGCAAATTGACGGCATCGAAACATCCTCGTTCGAAAACATTCCTGAATCTGCTGAGGTCGAGCAGGTCATGGAACGTCTGGTTCAAAGCGGCCACGGAATCATTTTTGCGACGAGTTATGGATATCTTGATTATGCGATATCGCTTGGCAAAAAATATCCCGATGTCACCTTTCTTCATGCAGGCGGTCTGAAAAACTCCGAAAATGTGGGCACCTATTGGGCTGACAGTGATGATGGCATGTATCTGGCCGGTGTCGTTGCCGGGTCCAAATCGGAATCAGGCAAGCTTGGTTTTGTCGGTGCGTTTCAGATCCCGCAATTGTTCCGTTCCATCAACGCCTTCACTTTAGGTGCACAATCGGTCAATCCGGATGCCACGGTGACCGTTGTCTGGACCGGTGGATGGTGGGAACCACAGAAGGAAGCTGAAGCGGTTAATGCCTTTGCCGATGAGGGCATTGACGTTATCGCCGAGCAGGTCGACAGCCCGATTACCATTGCGCAGACAGCCGAAAAACGTGGTGTCTTCGTCATTGGCAAGGATGTCAACATTATGGATCGTGCGCCGGCAGCCTGGCTGACAGGTGTTTCCTGGAATTGGGGTCCGATGATGAAGCAAATGGTTGAGGAAATTCATGCAGGTACCTGGGAACCGTCCCATGTGCGCAGTGACCTTGCCGGTGGTGCTGCAGTGTTTGATCCGTTTGGTGAATCTGTTGCAGAAGCAACCCAAACCAAGGTTCTGGCACTGAAGGATGAGATCATCAGCGGTGCCAAAAACATCTGGGAAGGACCGATCATGGCCCAGGATGGTACGGAAGTTGCAGCTTCCGGAGCAGCTCTGGACATGGATTCCGTGGAAACCATGGACTTCCTTGTGAAGGGCGTCGTCGGCTCTACCAACTGATCAAAGCAGCGGGGCAGTTTCCGGCAGGAAACCGCCCCGCAATCCGCCATTAATCGGGAGAAAATTTCATGCGCATCGCCCCAACACCTATACAGGAACCTGGCCTGCTGATGGGTCAGTCCGAAAGCGAGGGCTGGATTGTCACGTCAGATCATGTGGACATGACCCGTCCGGCGCGTCCGGTGCGCCCCTTGAATCTGGACGCGGAACCGCAATCAATCACCATTGACGCGCGTAAAACAGCTTTGCTGATTGTCGATATGCAGAACGATTTTTGCACGGAAGGTGGCTGGCTGCATTCACGGGGCATTGATATCAGTCCAAACCGTAAACCCATCGGACCTTTAAAAGCCTCCATTGACGCCTGTCGCGCGAAGAATGTGCCGGTTGTCTGGGTAAATTGGGGTGTTCGCAAGGATCTGCTGAACATCGCGCCATCTCTGCAACACGCCCACAACCCGCATGGCCATGAAACCAATCTTGCCCAACCGGTTCCCGGAACCCGCTCAGAGGTCATTGCCAAGGGCAGTTGGGGGGCAGAAATTGTTGACGAAATCAATCCGGGTGATGAGGACTATCAGATCACCAAGCATCGGTTCAGTGCGTTCTGGGACTGTGAGACGGACGCCGTATTGCGTAATCTGGGCGTAAAGACGCTGTTGATCGGCGGCGTCAATATGGACCAATGCGTCATGACCACGCTCGAGGATGCCAGTTTCCTTGGTTATGACACGGTTCTTGTGGAGGATTGTACGGCCACCACTTCGCCAGCATTTTGCGTGGAATCCGTGCTCTATAATGTCAAATTGCTGTTCGGATTTGTAACGCTGTCAGACACTATTATTGCTGCTCTTGAGACCGTCGTAGAGGACGCGGCATGAGCAATGTCATCTCGCCTATGGACATTGAGCAGCGTCTGATTGATTTGCGGATTGAGCTTCCTGTCGTTCCCCGCCCAATAGCAAATTTTGTGCCCTGGCAACGCCATGGTGACATCATCTATCTGGCAGGGCAGGTCTGCGAATTGAACGGAGACGCGGTCTACAAAGGCAAGGTGGGAGATGCCGTTGATCTGGCAGCGGCGCAGGATGGCGCACGCATCTGTGCGCTCAACCTTCTGGCGGCCCTGCGCGAAGCTTTGGGACATGATCTGAACCGGGTTAAATCCTGCCTCCGTCTGGGCGGCTTTGTGCATTGCGCGCCAGACTTCCTGTCGGTTCCCCACGTCATTAACGGCGCATCTGATCTGTTTCACGACTTGTTTGGCCCCGATATTGGTGCTCATGCCCGCACAGCTGTCGGCGTTGCGCAATTGCCGCGTGGGGCAAGTGTCGAAGTTGATGCTATTTTTGCGGTGAGCTGAGCGTGTCAGGCCCCGTTGTCGAGTTTAAATCTGCCACAAAGCGGTTTGGTGATCTGGTCGCTGTTGATAGCGCCTCTCTGGACATTTATCCCGGTGAAGTTCTGGCCGTACTGGGTGAAAATGGAGCTGGAAAGTCCACGCTCATGAAAATGCTGTATGGCATTCACCCACCCACGGACGGACACATTTTGATTGATGGTATGCCAAGTGTCGTTCAAGGACCGGCCGATGCCATGCGCAACGGTATTGGCATGGTGTTTCAGCATTTTTCACAATTGCCCGCGCTGTCGGTGCGGGACAATCTTTTGCTGGCTTGGCCAAAAACACCCTTTTGGACAGGGCGCAAGAATACGCGCATTGCACCCGCTTTGGCCACACTGGCAGATTTGGCACCGGATATCGATCCGGACGCAAAAATCGCCGATTTGTCGATTGGTGAGCAGCAATTGGTGGAATTGTGCAAAGTGCTCAATATCTCGGCCCGTATTGTCATTTTTGACGAGCCGACATCGGTTTTGACCCCGGCTGAAGCGCGCAATCTTCACGGGTTTATCCGTCAGTTGGCCGATGATGGTATGGCCGTGGTGCTGATTACTCACAAGCTTGCGGACGTCAAAGCCTGCGCTGATCGGATCGCCGTCATGCGGCGCGGGGCCATTGTGGATGTATCTGCAAAGGACGAAAAACCGATGTCAAAGATTGTTTCCCTGATGATGGGGAAGGAGGTCAACCGGACGCTGGCTGCGCCTAAACCGATTGAAAAACGGATCGATCACTTTTTCCTCGACACTGTATGCGCGGAGGCACCGGGTATGGTGCTCGATGAAATCTCGCTGATCGTCGCCAAGGGTGAGGTGATGGGCATTGCTGGTGTTGCTGGAAATGGCCAGTCGCTGCTTGCTGAAGTGATTGCTGGTCTCCACCCGCTCACCAGCGGTGACATCGTTCTGGATGGCGAAAGCATCGCCCGTCATGATCAACGTCAGACGCTGGCAACGCCGCTGGGCTACATTCCGGAGCAACCGCGCCAAAATGCGATTGTTGAAGACATGTCTTTGTTGCGCAATCTCAATTTGCGCGCATTGGCTGCCGGAAGCGGGCCGGATACGGGCGCGGTTGACTTGTTGTCGCGCTTCAACGTCAATCCGCCGGAGCCCGAGCGGTTCGCCGGGTCATTGTCGGGTGGTAATCTGCAGAAACTCGTCAGCGCGCGTGAACTTGGAACGCCCCGTTCGGGGATATTGGCCTGCTACCCGACCATGGGTCTGGATTTGGCCGCGATTGAGATGGTTTATCAGGAACTGTTCGCACAGGCGGAGGCGGGTGCTGCTGTGCTTTGGATTTCCGAAGATCTGGATGATCTGATGCTGGCCGCTCACCGCATTGCCATCCTGCGCGAGGGCAGGGTGGTTGCCGTCAAGGACAATGATGGCACGCTAAGTCGTGACGAAATTGGCGCTCTTATGACGGGTATGGCTATTGGTGAGGTAGCAGCATGAGCCGGTCTGCCATCATGACGACTTTGGCAACCGTGCTGGCCTTTATTGTGCTGACGCTGGTGTTTTTCGCTTCGCTCGGAAAGCCACCCTTCGATATGGTGACGCAATTGGTGGTCTATGCCGTTGGCGACACCTATTCGATTTCTCAGACTTTTGCCAAGACAACACCAATATTACTGTGTGCCCTGGCAGCAGCGGTGCCCGGACGGCTCGGCCTTATCTCGGTGGGTGCCGAGGGCCAGCTTTATGCAGGTGCAATTGCGGGGACGGGTGCAGTGCTTCTTGCGCCTGCCCTGCCGGCCCTATTGTTGGTGCCGTTTATGCTGGTAAGTGCGGCTCTGGGCGGTGCTGCCTACGGCTTTGTTCCCGGATTGCTGCGTGCCCGTTTGCAGATCAATGAGACCATTACCACGCTGGTACTGAATTATATCTCTGTATTGTTCGTTAATGCACTTGTCTTTGGACCCTGGAAAGACCCTGAAAGTCAGGGTTGGCCCGCAACGATTTTCTTCCCGCAAGGGGCTGTTTTGCCGTCGCTGCCGGGCACACGAATTCATCTTGGCTTGCTGCTGGCCATTGTCTTTGCCATCGCCTTGCACCTGTTCTTCACACGCCGGCCATCTTCCCAGAAAATCCGGATTTTGGCGGGAAACCGTAAAGTGGGAGAAATGTTCGGATTGAATTTCGGCTTCTGGGTGGTGGCGATGATGGCTCTTGGCGGCGCCATCGCCGGTATTGCCGGCATTGCGGAAGTTTCTGCCATTCAGGGACGGCTGCAGCCAAACATTTCTCTGGGGTATGGCCTGACCGGATTTCTGGTGGCCTGGCTTTCGCGCCATCAGCCCCTTGTTATTGTGCCGGTGGCGTTTCTGGTTGGCGGCCTTGTGGCGGCCAGTGATGCCTTGCAGCTTTTCGCGAAAGTCCCGGCCGCCAGTGCCGTTATTCTGCAGGGGTTGCTGTTTGCCACCGCCTTGGCTGTTCCCGGATTAATGAAACAAATGAGGTTGGGTTTTGGACGCTGAATTGCTTGCCATTCTGGCCGCCTGGGGCGTTGCGACCTTGCGCAGTGCCACGCCGTTGATTTTTGCAACGCTCGGGGAAACGCTGACGCAGCGCGTGGGCCTCATCAATCTGGGTATCGAGGGCGAAATGCTTGTGGGGGCCTGTGTAGGCTTTGCAGTTGGTGTTGCCACGGGCAATCCATGGCTCGGCCTGATGGCCGGTGCACTTGCGGGTGCGCTTCTATCGCTGGTCTACGCGTTTTTGGTACTGGTGACACACGCCAACCAGATTGGCTCGGGGTTGGCGGTTTGGATGATTGCGCTTGGCACCACATCCTATTTTGGCCGAACACTGGTGGGCCAGCAGGTCACCCCACTGCCGGACCTTGGGTCAGTCTGGATGGACGATATTCCCTTTTTCGGGGTTTTGTTTGATCAGATGACGATGGGTGTGCCGCTGGCGGTTGCGGCGGTTCTGTTTGCCGCTTGGTGGCTGGCCCATACACGACCGGGTATGCGTTGGCGAGCCGTGGGAGAATCTGCCGTGGTTGCTGCCGAAAACGGCATTCGACCAAAACTGGTGCGGCTGCAGGCGGTCGTGGTGGGTGGTTTGCTGGCTGGGTTCGGTGGTGCAATCCTGTCGGTCGATTACACCCAGACCTGGGCCCAGGACATGACGAAAGGACGCGGCCTTATTGCCGTTGGGCTGGTTATTGTGGCGCGCTGGAAGCCGGCACTTGTGTTGCCGATATGCCTTATCTTCGGATTGGCGGAAGTTGCAACATTGCGGGTTCAATCTGCCGGGTTTGCAGCCTCGCCACATCTATTGGCGACTGTGCCGTATCTTGTGGTTCTGATGATTCTCATTGTCAGCCATATTGTAGCGCGCAAGGGGACCGGAATGCCTGCTGATCTGAAATCAGTGTTTGCATGATCAACGCGCTGTGCCTGGGATCGTTTTCTTACCCAGATGTAAAGCGGATGTCATAAAGCGGAAAAGGCAAGGCTCTAGACAGACTGCAGTGAGCGAAGAATGTGTTGGCTTTTTTGGGCTGCCAAGCGGCCTGAATAGCCACTTCGCTCTGTGTGGTTCAGTCAGAGGTTTGTTATGCTGCGTTTTTTCAGGCAGAATCGTCCGGCCCTTAGCCCTGCCAGATTAAGTCTTCTTGTGTCGCTCTATCTTCTGGTGACTTTGAACAGCACCTTCTGGGCCAAGGGGGCATCAGTTTTCGCGGGGCATGAAGCCAAGCTGACGCTGTTGGCTGGTGCCCTTTTGCTGGCTCACATCGCCGGTCTGCTAATTTTTTCTGGCAAATATGTTTTCAAGCCGGTTCTCATTCTAGTTATCCTGATTGCAGCGGCAGCGGCTTATTTCGTCGATGAGTTTGGTGTCGTCATTGACCACCAGATGATCAGAAACACAATTTCCACAACCGTAAATGAAGCCAAACACCTTCTTACTCCGGCCTTCTGGCTGCACATGTTGGTCTACGCATTTCTGCCGGTTTTTGTGGTGCTGTTTGTTCTGGTGAAGCGCGATCCCTTACGCAGGCAATTGGCCCGGACTACGGCCAATATTTTGGCCTGTCTGCTGGTGGCGCTTGCAATTCTCTATGTGAATTTCCCTTCATATTCCTCTGTGTTTCGGGAGCGTCAGGATTTCATGGGCGCTATAAACCCTGCGGCACCGGTTTCCGGTGTGATCAAATATGTTCGCAGAGCGATGCGGGAGACCAATGTGGTGGCCGCGCCTTTTGGCGCGGATGCTGAGCCCGGGCCGGTCCTGCGCACAGCAGACAAGCCGCTTTTTGTCGTGTTGATTGTCGGCGAAACCGCCAGGGCGCAGAATTTCGGGCTGAATGGCTATGCCCGAAACACTACGCCACAATTGGAACAACGCGACGTGATCAATTTCACCGATACAACCAGCTGTGGCACTGCAACAGCGGTTTCACTGCCCTGCATGTTTTCTCATTTTCCCAGAACGAAATTCAATAATCGTAAAGCCAAGGGATGGGAAAACCTTTTGGACATTGCTCAACGTGCCGGATTTCAGGTTGAATGGTGGGACAATAATTCGGGTCACAAGGGTGTTGCCAAACGCATCCCAAATCAGAAATTCTCAGTCGGCACGGACCCGGATTTTTGCCGTGAAGGGGAGTGCGATGATGGTGTTTTGACAGAGGCGCTTCGATCTCATATCGCCAAGGCCGATAGCGACACGCTGCTTGTCCTGCATCAGGTCGGCAGTCATGGGCCAGCGTATTTCCTGCGTTATCCGCCAGCTATGGAAGTGTTTTCACCTGCTTGTCGGACCGCACAGTTTGCCGATTGCAGCCAAGCGGAGATAACTGCCGCTTATGATAATACAATCCTTTATACTGACAAGAATGTTGCCGACATTATCGATCTGGCGAACCAACACAGCGGGAAGCTGGCGAGCGCTGTGATTTACGTATCTGATCACGGTGAGTCTTTGGGAGAGGCCGGACTATATCTTCATGGTGCGCCTTATTTCATTGCACCTGAAGAACAAACCAAAGTTCCTTTTGTCGTTTGGTTTTCTGATGAATTTAAAAATCAGATGCGTTTGAACGGGAATTGTGTGCGTGCCAAGCAAGACGATCCGGTGACACATGACAATTTGTTCCATTCCATGCTTGGTCTTCTGGATATTGAGACCCAAGTACATGATTCTGCGCTTGATTTGTTTGGCAGCTGCATCACTCCTGATGCCCCTCAAGCGCGCGTTCCATATGCTGCACTGTCCGGAGATTTGGACTTCGGTTTGCACCCCCACCTTTATCCGTGAAGGATACCCAGATGTCTTTTTCTGTGCCTCCACGACAACACGGATTGGCCCATATTCTGGCTGCCACAAAATACTCCGCAAGTGGCGCAGGGCGGCTGCTTGCTGAGACAGCCTTTCGTCATGAGTGTGTTCTGTTCGTTTTGATTCTGCTGGGGTTTGGTCTGTCCGGTGCCAAGCTTGGTAGTTATCTCGTGGCTACAAGCCTGTTTTTCATTCTGGTTGCAGCTGAAGCTTTGAACACTGCTATTGAGATTATCGTGGACCAGATTTCACCGGATTGGTCTGTTGCTGCAAGAGACGCCAAGGATCTTGGGTCGTTTGCTGTGCTGTGTCTGCTTCTGGCAAACGCCGCTTATGCCGCCTATGTCATTTTTGAATCGCTTTTGCGGGGAAACGCAATTCTGACCTGAAGGCCACGCTTTTCCTGATCGCCGGGATTATTGTCAGACAAACGAACTTGCGCGTCGTGCAATTCCGCTATGGCCTTAACCAGCGCCAAGCCCAAACCATTTCCCGATGTGGTTCGGCTTTGTTCCAGACGGTAAAGCCGCTGCAGGACATTTTCGCGTTCAGCTTCTGGAACGCCGGGGCCATTATCCGCCACGCAGATAGCGGGAATCCCATCGTCCAGGTTAACAGTAATGGTGATTACGGTGTGTGCCGAGCAGTGACGAATAGCGTTTTCAACCAGATTGACCAACATTTGCATCAGCAGTCTCTCATCACCCTCGATGAAAATTGGTTCATGGCAGGGAGTCGTGTGAAGACTCATGCCCGCATCAATGGCGACATCTGAGTAAATATCCGCCACGGTCTCGATCAGGTTGGAGAGGTCGACTTTTGTAAAATGCGACTTGTTGCGGGTGCTTGCCTCAATCTGGGCTATGCGCAACAGGGCTTCAAAAGTCTGATTGATGTTGTCGCATTCCTGCTGCGCGGCTTCGAGTTTTGAGGCGATCATTTCGCTCGCCTTTTCCTGCTGTGCAGCTTCCTCAATAATAATCGACAATCGGTTCAGGGGTGTTTTCAAATCATGGGCAATATCTGTCGTAACCTGCTGCATTCCGTTGACCAGTAATCCCAATCGATCCAGCGCATTGTTAATGCTGCCCGATAATGTGTCGAGATCATCAGCCGATTTCAGACGGGGAATGCGCGCGGTCAAATCTCCGCCCGCAATGCGGTTCATCGTGTCGGCAACCGGGCGAAGACGCTGTTGGACCTTGCGGCTAAGCAATATTGCACCAATCACAGCAAGGCAGATTGCAATTCCGGAGGTCCAGGCCAGATTGACCAGAGTGATTTCCAGTAACTCATGGGAATCCTCCAGGCTTTGACCCACAGTCAATTGCATGTCGCCTACGGTCCTTGAATAGAGCCGATAGGCATAATCGTCGCCGCGTTTTATCTGGGGAAGCGTGCTGAATGAGCCTCCATCTTCAACAGGAAAGGCTTCTACATTTCCTGCAAGCCGCTCACCATCTTTGTCAGTGAGCAGCAGAATCCCGAGTTGGGGGTCGCGTAATTCTGACAGGTTTTGAACATTCTGGGCAAAATTCTCTGGAACTTCAGGGTCCAACTGAGCTGAGATGATCTTGTATTCTGCCCTGATTCTGTCATCGACAGCATCGGTTAACTCGTGACTCACGAGCAGATAGCTGGCAGTTGTCGCAATCAGAAACAGTATCAGGAAGAGCCCGAAGAATATTGCGGCCAGTTTTACAGCAGTGCTGCGATACAGCCTATCGAGGTGCATGAACCGAATATCCTGTACTGCGGATTGTGTGGAGCAATGGCGTATCAAAAGGTTTGTCGATTTTGGCCCGTAGCCGGGAGATCAGGGTTTCGACAACGCTGGTCTGCGGCAGAAAATTGAAGTCCCAGACCTGTTCGAGCAACATTGTGCGGGTAACAACCCGGCCTTCATTGCGCATCAATACTTCCAGAACGGCAAATTCACGCGACTTCAAATCAATATTCTGGCCTGAGCGTGTAGTGGTGCGTCGGACCAAATCAAGCGTCAAGTCTGCCACATGCAATTCGGTGATCTGTGCTTTCAGCGATGGACGTCTGGATAAAGCATTGATACGCGCCATTAATTCGGAAAACGCAAAGGGTTTGACCAGATAATCATCAGCGCCTGCCTCAAGTCCCTCAACCCGATCATCAACCCCGCCCATGGCGGTGAGCAGAATGATGGGTAGGCTCGACCCGGACCCACGCAGGGATTTGACAATAGACATACCATCCAGTCCGGGTAACATGCGATCAATCACGGCCAGATCATAAGTGTCTTCCAACGCATAGATGACACCATCCTTGCCATTACTCACGCGATCCACCACGTGACCAAGTTCTTGCAAACTCCGTTCGATAAATTCAGCGGTGGGCGTGTCATCTTCGACAATCAAAATGCGCATGCAAAACCCGTGTAAGTCTTTTGTTTCTGCCGTTCTTCACTGTTTTTCAATGTATCAGTCTCAGTCGAATTGGATAGGGAAATTACTGAAAACGCCTCTTAATTTGTTCCGATCAAGGGAAAAACCGACTTTCAGGTAGGGAGACTCAAACTGATCCTGCTATGGGGACACAGAACAACCACTTTCAGACAGGATTTTGACAATGGCGTCTTGGGAAACGATTGATTGCAAAGGCTCGCCCCATGCGCGCCATGAAAACGGTTTTGCCGAGTTTGATGGCAAATTCTATCTGTTTGGCGGGCGGCGCATACAGCCGGTGGATGTTTTCGATCCAGCGACCAATAGCTGGAGCCATGCCAGCCCGCCGCCGATGGAGATTCACCATTTTCAACCGGTCATCATTGGCGATGAATTGTGGTTGCTTGGCACTATGACCGGCGTGTTTCCGCGCGAAACACCGTTGGAGACGGTTTATATCTATCAGCCGAAAACCGATAGCTGGAAAACCGGACCAGCTATTCCGGAAGGTCGGCGCAGGGGCGGTGCCGGATGTGTTCTGCATTCCGATGGCTGGATTTATGTCATTGGCGGGATCATTGACGGGCATCACTCCGGCACGCAGGCCTGGTTTGACCGCATTCATCCCGAAACCGGTGAATGGCAAATCCTGCCCGATGCGCCTCACAAGCGCGATCATGCGCCAGCGGCGATTGTCGGCAACAAGCTTTATTTCTTCGGGGGCCGGGAAACCGGCCGCTATGATGGTGCAGATTATGAGCGGTTCTTCTTTGCCACCATTCCGGAAATTGATGTGTATGATTTCGACACGGGTGATTGGTCCATTCTGGCTGACCCGATTCCCATTCAGACAGCAGCTGGTGGGGCCGGGGTGATAGATGGAAAAATTCACTATGTTGGGGGTGAAGCGGGACGCCCCGAAGCGTTTACAGAGTTACAGATTTTCAATCCAGCGACAGAAAGCTGGCAGTTCGGTCCTCCTCTTAACCGCGCCCGCCACGGCACAAATGCCTGCGTTTTTGACGGTTCTTTATGGATTGCGGTTGGTAGCGGCGCACGAGGTGGTGAGCCGGAGCTGACGTCTTTGGAACGCTATAGGCCTTAGGTGAGCAGGTACCGCGGGATATGGCAATGAAATGGCTGATTGGTCAGAGCGATGGACCCAGCTGAAATCGTGGGAATTCATAAGATGGAAAAAGCAGAATTTGACGCAATTGAAGGTGCTATAAAAAAAATTATCAAAGAGGTTGCACCGGATGCCCGTTATGTTTCCAAGTATGGCGGTGAAGTGATCGTACCCGGTTTTGATGATGACAAGCAGTTTGTGGGCGGCATTTTTGGCTACACTGAGCATGTATCGCTGGAGTTCTCTGAAGGCGCATCGTTCGACGATCCGGACGGCTGGCTGGAAGGCAAAGGAAAGAACCGCCGCCATTTGAAGTTTCAGACCTTGATGGATGTAGAGGCCAAAGACGCCTGGAACTTTCTCACGCAGGCTTTTGCGACTTGATCTCACGGCAAAGTGGATCATCGCCATATCCTTCTTCTGCCCAATACGGTCTGGACCTTTGAGAGGTGAATGATGAGATCGCCGCTGAGACGCAAGGCAATTACGATTTGTGACGAGAAGATCGCGAAGAAAGGCGAGACCGTGGGCCTTTCATTCTATGCCTTTTTTGCCAATAAAAATGATGACCCGGAGCTGCTGATGGAAGCTGCAGAATGGTGGATCAAAACTCACAAGCTTGACCACTTTGAAAAGGCTGTAAAAATTCGCGACATGCTTGCCGCTGGTGCCTAGTTGCGGGGGGCGATCCGATACCGGGACGAGGCCATTAACATTTGCCAATTCGTACACATGTGAAGAGAATGGGTTAGTCAATGACCAAGGACAGAACCAACTCTGATGTACCTGCAATGTGGATAACTTTCCTCCATCACAGTGCTTTTGCTATCGGCCTGGTGACGCTCCGCAAAATTCCAATTGAATTTCCGTGTAGTATTTTTCAGATTCCGAGTTGATCTCATGGTCCTCTGTGGTGTGATAATGGGTGTTCTCCGTCAGCGCTTCGACCAGGGTTTCGCGCGGCACAGCGGTATCGTGCGAGTGGCCGTGCACACCGTGCTTGGTTGACATGACTGAAGTCAGCCGGTCTGGCATTGCTGCACCACCCTTATTCTCAAGCAGGTTCCAGAGTGATTTTGGTGTAGCATTGAGGCTGCCGTGATGGCCGACCTTGTAGACATCAACCGATTTGAGTTTCTCGCGAACTTCCGGTTGGCTGAGTGCATAAGACCAGTTTTCCCATTGGGCATCTCCCGGGAAAAGGAGCGACTTGTCGCCCACGGTGAATAGCAGGATCAGGCTGGTGTTGTTCATCTGTGCATCAAGGCGACGCACAATCGGCATCAGCATGTTCTCGCGCATACGCCGCAGCCGATAACGACCCCATCGCGCCCATTGGGGTATGTCTTTCGCAACATGGTTGGGGAAAGCTGGCCTGCCTTGCGACGCGGCCAACTCGCCACGCGATGCCGCGGCCTGGAGATGCCAATATTCTTCTTCGTGCCGGCTGCGTTGTCGGGCAATTTGCGGGCCCTGTTCCAGTGTCGGAGGACCCAGCACCTCAACCTTGACGCCGGGCAGTATGTCATGGGTTCCCGGATCCTGACCAAATGCCAGATACCGTCGGCTCTGACCCATCGCAAGCAGGTTCTTGATTGCGCTTTTGTTGGCAATATTGTTTTCGCCCAGAAAAGACAGAGCGGCACGGGTTTGGGGTCTGAAGACACCGCGCTTTTCGTCAGCTTTGGCCATTTTGTAGATCGCGGCCGAAAAACTGCTCATGTTTTTCAGCGCTCCAGCAAAAGCGCGTGACTCTTCCAATTGATCGGGGCTGACCGTAGCATCAACCGGCGCATCAGGGTGTTCTGTCCATGGTTGCAGAATGAGCGTTGGATCGCAGGCCGCAATCACATTGCCAGGGGCGGTTCCGGATTTGTTGGTGCGAAATCCGTAAATGTGATCCTTATGTCGATGGGTGGCCACAATGATGTCCAGCTTACCGCCGCACAATTCCTTGATCTGCTTGGCAACGCGGGTCAGAAAATTGGACGGACGATTACTGGGGTACCGTGTGGAGCCGAAGTCGATCAGGATATGACGGCGCGTATTGTCATCATATTGGAATCGCAGCAAAAAACAGTCACCAAATCCAACATTGAAGGCAAACAAAGTTGCAGAAACAGGTGCGTTGGTCATCAGTCCCACACCTCACTTTTGAACGTTGGTTCGCCATTGCCTCGGCGGCTATGCAAATCAGCGAAATGCAAAGCGCCTTTGTTGGGCGGCCTCAGTCCCCCTCTGCGCCACAGGCTCATCAGTCTGTTGTGTTGGTCTTTTGCATTGCTGATGCGATTGTGAATGTGAAATTTCAATCGGCCATATTCATCAAAGATAAGTGTCCCGCCGCCAACCAGTTCCACCGTATCGGAATCGCCCATGAAGCCGGGCACTTCAATGTCGAGTTTGCGCAGATCGGCTTTGTCAGCTTTTTTGTTGAGCTGATAATACTCCGCCACCGTTTCACGCAGCATAAAGCCGTCTGGTCCTATGCGCTGGACCGGGCGAACAGAATTGACGCGCATGAAAATATCACGTGGTATATCCAGCACGTCGTAATTCTCCCAGATCAGCCTGAAAATGCTCTCGGGATTCCAGCGCATGGATTCCATGTTGCCTGCGACAAATCGTATTTCCTTGTCACCTGTGCCCGTGCCCCAGACACCGGGTTCCGGTCCGGTTGCCGTTGATGTTGGATTGATGCCGAATTCGGCAAAACATTCCATTAAAATTGCGCGGTAGCCATATGGTTTGTCCTCGGGGCAAAGCTGCCAATCTGCCGTCAGTACGGCGCTCAGAAAGTCGCCGAAATCGACATGAACCGGGGGCAGGTAATCCAGTGCGCGAATGAATATCTGCAGCAAATGCCGCGCTGCCTTGCTGCCCTCTTCCTCGACGCGCCAGGCTGCTACGCGGTCTGATAGCATTGGTCCATTTTCATTCTTCAGTTTGCCGCCAAGTCGTTTTTCCCAGACGCGCAAATAGGCGTGCATAACGGCTGCAACCAGAATCTCTCCGCGATCATGAGCCTCGCGAAAATCATTGCCAAGATAGTGTTGCGGATCAGGCGACAGATCAATGGACCGCCGCAATGCATCGCGGCCCATTCCAATGACGGCACGACCCAATTGGGCGGCGACGCCAAGCAGAAATGAACCCTTTTTAATGGCTAGAAGCGCATCAGTGACGGACACCGTGCCCGCTTTTGAAATGCGCAGTTCCTTACGCACGCCAAAGCGAACCAGTTCTTCATTCTGAAGCGTTTTCAAAAGGGCGACTATATCGCTGAACCCTTCGTGGAAGGCAGCCTGATCATCGGATGATGGTCGCATCAACTGGCTGCGCAGACTGTCAATCAGAGCGTGGGTTGTTTCATGCGCAACAATGTCGTGCGAGAGGCATGTATAGACCCGCTCACTGCCTGGTCCGCGAATGGGAAAATAGCCAAAGGCGAGGCATTCATCGTATTTTGAATAGAAGGCGTTCGCATCGACAAACGCATGGGGAAACACTTTCAACTGGTGGCTGCTGTAGTTGAAGCCCCACGATAAATGGCGCCCCAGGGACCGTTCAAATTCAAACAGCGTGGACGCAACGACCCCATAGACATTTTGCGCGTGGAATGCCGGGTCAGCCACGAGTTCTTCAATATCGGTCTTGCCGTCATAGGGATCACTATCGGGCGGAATTTCGAAGGGGCCGTAGAATGCGTCTGCCGACACATCATAGTCCACCACTTCAATCCGGCTGCCCCGTGGGCCGGGAAACAGCGGTTCATTGGGCACAACTACTTTTGTGGTGACAGCCTGTCCATTGTTGAGGACATCAGGGTCCTGGGCGAGGACTGTCAGACGGCGCGTCGTTTGCCTTTGGTTCAAATGCACAGCGTATTCCTTGGCATGGCCATTTCTCCGGCTCGGCTGCGTTATGCTCTGTGTTTCCGGGCGTCTCTTTTCGATTGGGCGTTGTTCTGCGTCTTCAGTGTTGGGCTATCACCTGTATTTGATAGGATCCGGTCGCAGCTTCATCAAAATGGCGTACTGTGGCGAAGTATTTCCCGGGGTTCAGAACTTCCGCGACCCTTGAGTTGCGTCCGTGACCGCCATCATCATCCTGTGCGATGAGGTCGGTCATGTTGCTGGGACCAAACAGAGATAGATACAGGTCCTGACCGCCGGTGGTTTCGACCACGTATTTTCCCGCTTCATCAACGTCGAAGACATACAAATCCTCTTCGCCTGCCTGGCCAATGGCGCCGTCAATTGGATTGAAAATAGGAAGCTCGGTTGCTTCCGTTCCACCGCCGCTCTCCAGTCCCGGATACATTTTTGCTCCGGCAACAAAAGCTTTGTCGACATCTGATAAATCATCATTGCCCTGTGTCCCGCCGGGCAGATTATGGGTCCACGATCCCGGGAACTGATACAACATCACCGAGTTTGGATCGAAATTTGTGCCGTGAATCTGATCGGCGGAGTATTTACGGAGCACATTGTGACGCGTCTGCGCTTCGCTCCAGAAGTTGGGCGGACCCGCCAATGCGCGGATGACTTCCTGTTCGTTCCAGACAATGCCACCATCCGGGTTCTGATGCTCGTGGCCAAGGCCGATCATATGGCCGAATTCATGCAGGATCACAGCGCGGTCGACCCAGCCAAGGTTCATCGTGGCAGCATGAATGGGAATATTCTTGTTATCGAGACCAACATAGGACCATGCGCCGTCGCTTGAGTTGAACGAGATGCGCACATCTGCATTCGGGTCCTCGGTAAATTCAAATGTCAGATTGGCGTGCTCGGTCCATTCCGGTGCATGTTTCTTGACCAGATCATGTTGAGCCTTGGTGCCGTTCATGAAGCGGATGCGCAGAGTACTGCCATTGACCCACTGTTTGCCCACCGGTGATATCGCGGCTGTCTTTCCGGCCCCATCGACGCGCATCCGATGCGGCTTCAGAAGATTCCAGGGTAAAACTTTATCGAAGCACATTTTTGCAGCTTTGGACATTTTCGGTCTCCTTCGCGTTTGTCAGTTGAAGTTGTGCGTGTGTCCGGCTATCGGCGCTTTTCCTTGTGTTTGCCATGTGACGCATCAGCATAATTGGGACGCGTGAGCATATTGGAATGATCAATATGATCGCTCTGCCAAGGCCCTCCACCAAGTCCGCTGGTTGTAAACAATTGAAACGCGTAAATGTTGCGATCTTCTGATCTGCATCTTTACCGTGTATTCTGCGGACTTGCCAAAAGAATATCGTTGATCGCAATGCTATTATTTCAATAAGCTTTACAATCCAAAGTAGTTTTATGTAATCACATTATTTGAAGCAGCACAATATTTCGCAGAGTGTTTTTTCAAAATTCTGGTTGGTCACTCAAAGTGGCGCAATCAGATGCTCACGGGCGTTTATGAAGTTACAGGCGCTCGCTGGGGCGGTGCGTGCACTGCAGTCATTAAGGCGCAGTGTCCAGATCTTTGTCTTAACCCTCTTGATTGCCCGGCAGGTTTGGGTCTGGCCCCCAGATCGCGTGATAGGAGCTTTTAATCACAAATCGTCTGGACATGATAAAAACCGAGATGGCTAACAAGCTCCAAAAAGTGATGATGCAGACAAACATCCATCGAGGCGCGTTGGCGGTCCACATGCCATGCAGAACGCCACAAGCACCGCCCAGAAGTAAGAGATAGCCGACTGTTTTATGAAATTTTTCAAACAAAACGCGTCGTGGGGTCATGTCGTAATGGTCGCCGTGCAGCTTGCCTTCTGCGGACGGGTCGGTCGGGCCGCCTTTTGATCCTCTTAAATAGCCAGACGTAATCTGCATGCAAGCCAGCGCAATAATGGTCCAGCCGACCCAGCCGTGCCAATTGGTTTGCCCGCTGGTATCTGAATTGCCGAAGGTCAAAATGATACCTAATGCCAAAAGCATTATGCTCGTTCCGCCGATTTGCAGGATCAGATGAGAGCGCCACCAGAATTTATTGTCCAATTCGTCGGGCCAGTTTTGACTAGGAGTCACTTTCAGATAGCGGGCAATGAGAATGCCAAAAGGGATGCAGATGCCCCACGCCAACAGCATGAAACGACCGTGCCATGCCTGCCCCTGGGTGATTTCATGGGGCCTTGTGGCATCAATGGAACCCATAAGCCATTCCACAGAAATCCCGAACAGCTCGTCCATGGGTTCACCTAACCCTTTACCGCCCCAGCCGTCATGCCGGAGATAATCTGGCGCGCAGCAAAGAAGGTGAATAGCAATGGTGGGATCACGATAAGTGTGCCCATGGCCATGATGCGCCCCCACTCAACGCCGGTATCGGTGATAAAGCCTGCCGCGCCCACGGGAAGTGTGCGGGTGTTGCGCCCCGTTAACAACAGGGCCAGAATAAACTCGTTCCATGCAATGCGGAAGGTGAAGATACCTGCAACCGCATAGCCTGATTTCATCAGAGGCAGAAGCACTTGAAAAAAGACCTGCAGGGGGGACGCACCGTCAACAATTGCCGCTTCTTCGAGCTCGACAGGAATTTGTTTGTAGAATCCAAACAGAAGCCAGATCGCAAAGGGTAGATTCAGTGCCGTATAGAGGAAGATCAGCACAAGCAGGTCGTTCTTGACGCCTGAGATCAATACAAATGCAAAGGCCGGTACCGCAAGAACGGCGGGGGGGACCATGCGCACCATCAGCGTGGAGTTTGCCATCAAGTTGCGGCCTTTAAAGTCCTGGCGCGCGAGGGCATAGGCGCAAAATCCGCCTAACAATAGGGTTATCACAGTTGAAGAGCATGCCACGATGATGGAGTTGACCAGATAGCGGTCGAACTTGCCGCGCGTCATGATATATTCGTAATTGTCGAATGTCGGCACGAAGAAGAACCACAGGGGTTCTGCACTTTGCACATCGAGATCGTTTTTGAACGATGTTGCAATCATGACCCAAATTGGGGCCAAGGCGAAAAACGCCAAAAAGAACAGCGCAATATAGTGTGAAAACTGGCGTCCAAAGCTTTGGTTCATCACACGTCCGATTTGCTTTTCATTGGATTGGCCATGGTGAGAATCATGGAGGAAATTCCGAAGACAATAACGATCAACAGGACCGAGATTGCTGAGGCATATCCGAGCTGCTGAGTTTCAAAGGCGCGGTTATAGATGTGCAAACTCAGAAGTTCTGTGCTGCGTCCCGGCCCACCCCCAGTCATGATGAGCATAACTTCCATGCCACGGAAAACGTCGATCAATCGCATGAGGAGCGCGATGACGAGGATTGACTGGATCATCGGTAGTTTCACAAGGAAAATTTGCTGATACCAGTTGGCGCCATCAATGGTCGATGCCTCAACAACTTCCGATGGCAGCGCCTGAAGGCCCGCGATAACGATGATGAAGATGAAAGGCGTCCATTGCCAGATGTCGGTAAAGACGATGGCGAAGAAGGCAAGTTGCGCATCGCCGAGCCAGACTTGTGGCTCGATCCCGAACCAGGTGCCAAGATAGTAATTGATCCACCCCACCCTGGCGTCAAAAAGGTAACGCCAGATAAGGCCGACGACAACCGGCGATACCATCAGGGGCAGGATGAAAATGGTGCGGAAAACACTTGCGCCGCGTATGGGTTTTTCCAAAAGAAGGGCAAGTGCAACACCAAGTGTCATCTCGATTGTGATGGTCCAAAACCCGAAACGGATTGTGACCCAGAGAACCTCCCAGACCTGTGGGTCTGTCAACATGCGGCTGAAATTTGTTAGGCCCACAAAGGGTGCATCTTCCAAATCCAGGCCGATTTGCCAGTCATAAAATGACAGATAAAAGGCCATGAAAACAGGATAGAGAAGCCCACCGGCCATGACGATAATAGCCGGCATGATAAAGGCATAGGGGGTCATGAAGCCGGGCTCGAACCGGGGCTTTACGGCAGGAGCCATGATGGTGTCGGATTGCGCCATAGCTTGGTAACGAGCCTTCAAGTTAAGGATGGCAGGTGAGGCCGCGAATGGCCCCACCTGAACCGCATTAGTTCTGCCAGACGTAGTAGCCTTTACGCTCCATAATGGCGCGGGCCTTTTCGTTTGCCGCATCCATGATCGGCTGGATTGGTTTGTCTGTGGTGATCACTTCGGTCAGGGCCTGACCCAGGACGTCGATGTTTAGTTCGTTCCACTCAGGAATCAACGGGCGCCAATCGGGATCAGCGCAAGGCAGTTGTTCTGCCACAACGCTGTAGTCGTCGAATTTGTCGGCGTTGTTTTTCAGAGTCGAGATACGAATTGGATCGCCGCCAAGCTCTACCATGCGCTGATCACCTGCTTTTGAGGTGATGTATTGCAGGAAGAGAAAGGCTGCCTCCTTGTTCTGGCTGTTTGCTGGAATACCGGCGGCAAAACCACCTGTTTCGGAACCGCACCGGGTACCTGTCGGATGCAGAGCATAGCCAACCTTGCCGTCAATTTTTGACAGCTTCGGATCGCGAGACATGGCCGCAATTTTCAGTGTATCGAGGTGCATGGCGCTTTCGCCTTGCAGGAAGCTTGCAGCTGCCTCGCCAAAGCCGAATGTCGGGATGCCCGCCGGGCCGGTTTGTGCCACTTCACGCAGAACCTGCGCCGCCTCCACCGCTTCGGCAGAATTGATCACCGGATTCCACTGGTCGTCAAAGATCTTGCCGCCTAGTGGTGCGAGATGAAGCAGCCATGCCGCTGTCACCTGGTGGCCAGTTTTGCCTCTGGACGTCAATGCCGGAATGCCAGCCGCTTTCAACGTCGCCATGGCGGCACGCAACTCGTCATAAGTTGTGGGAATCTCGATTCCCTGCTCCTCAAAGATATCTTTGCGGTAGGCCAGGATCGATGTTTCCGCACCAAATGGTACGCCGTACATGGCGCCGGATACGCCGGGCATATATCCCTTTGTACCACCAACAATGCCGCCGTTTTGCAAATAAGCATCGGCAATGTCGTTGATGTCATACTCGGGATCAACGAGGCTTCCCGATGTGTAGAACTGCGACAATGGTGTCAAAAGCCCCTTGGAAACGTACTCGCCTTTCCACATGACGACCCAGGAGACAACATCATATTCGCCTTCGTCCTTGGACATTTCCAAAAGCTGGCGATCTCTCAATTTCAGATATTGCAGCGCATCGATTTCGACTTCGATTCCGGTCTCTTCCGTAAATTCTTCGACCAGCGTTTCTGCTTTGTTGAAGTGGCTAAGCGCAGGCCACGATACAACTATCGTCGTGCCCGCGTATTTTTCGTAAGGGTTTGCAGCAGCAATTCCTGCACTGAGTGCCAGTGCACTGACGGCCAAAACGCCGTTTCGTATTAGTCCAATCATCGTTTTTTCCCCTCCCAGGTTTTCAATGAAATTTCGCGGTTGATCCGCGCTTAGTGCCGGGTTGCTTTAAAATGCATCCCCGGTTTTTCTGTCGAACAGATACAGTCGTGATGTGTCGAAGAAATATGTGCCATCGGTCATGAGATCAGATTCTGGTCCGACCTCAACGGCGGCGGTTACGGCTTGACCACCCAAATCGGCCGCAAGGTACTGGCTGGATCCGATGTACTCGGCCACTTTCACATGCAGGTCGACGGCGGAAAAATGAGATGCCCGGGCTTCGGCTGAGAAGTGCTCTGGACGCATACCAAGTGTAATGCCCTTGCTGGCGGAGTTGCGCGCTGCATCTTGCAGACGATCCGGCAAAGGCAGTTTGAAACCTGCACCGGTCGCAAAGACATCGCCACCCTCATCACTCAGATCTGCGGGCAAAAGATTCATCGATGGAGACCCCATGAAGGTTGCGACAAACGTATTGACCGGGGTGTTGTAGACATCCTTGGGCGAGCCAACCTGCTGAATCAGACCGTCTTTCATGATGACGATCCGGTCGGCCATCGTCATGGCCTCAATTTGGTCGTGCGTTACGTAAACCATTGTGCGGTCAAGCTTTTTGTGCAGCAAAGCCAATTCTGTTCGCATTGAAGAACGCAGTTTTGCATCAAGATTGGAGAGCGGCTCATCAAACAGAAATACATAAGCATCGCGTACGATGGACCGGCCCATCGCAACCCGTTGGCGTTGTCCGCCGGACAGATCTTTGGGTTTGCGATCAAGGTATGGCGTTAACTCCAACATATCAGCTGCAATGCGCACGCGTTCGGCAATTTCGTCTTTCGGGCGGCCGGCAAGACGCAGGGCAAACGACATGTTCCTGGCCACATTCATATGCGGGTAGAGTGCATATGACTGGAACACCATTGCGATGTCCCGCTCTTTGGGACGTGCCCAAGTCACGTCACGCCCGGCAATATCGATGCGCCCGGAAGTGACTTTTTCCAACCCGGCAATCATCCGCAGTGTTGTGGATTTCCCGCAGCCGGACGGGCCAACAAATACCACGAACTCGCCCTCAGCAATATCGAGGCTGAGATCGGGGATCACTGTTACATTGCCGTAGCTCTTTGTGACATTTCTTAAAGAGACACCGCTCATTGGTTCTGATCCGATGAAAAAGCATTAGGTCGCAAAATAGGAATACTCCTTGGCGATATTGATCGAGCGGTCAAACCAGCGTTCACACTCCTGCGGGTCGGCCTTGGCCAGATCAATCGTGTTCCAAATAAACGCTTTTTCCATATCCAGTCCCATCGCCAGAATCGAATTTGCAATGCGTGTCTGTTCGACTGACCAGTCCTCAAGCGCGGCTTCAAGGTCGGAGTTTTCGGAGATGGCATGCGCCAGATCGCGCGCATTGGAGAATAATTTGAAGACACCTGCGCCTGTGAGTGGCTGCACCATGACACCTGCATCGCCAATCAGGCACATCCTGCCTTTGCGATAGGCGGGCAACTGATTGGTATAAATCTGCTGCAATTGGTTGTTTTCAGATTTTACAATAATCTTCGAGTAGTAAGCAGGAAGTTGCGCTTTTGCGAAGGCCTTCAACTCGTCGTCCTGGTCTTGACGCATTGAGCCTGCGGAAATCGTTCCGGTGCGCTGCTTGCCGTTCTTATCGGTCATGAACCAGGCCAGTTCAGCATCCGGTACGGGAAGATAGCAGGCCCAGTTGAACTGTCGTTCGCCGATTTCATTGCTGCCGTCCCGGTCAGGAATCATGTAGCAGATGAAGCTTCCTTGCTGATCGCGAAAGGAGAACCGGGGGTGAACTGACAATTGGTCGCTGTTTTCGATCTCTCTTTCAGGCACAACACCACGCCAGACCGAATATCCCCGATATTCCAGATCAACTTCAGGGAACATCAACTTGCGGCCAAGTGAATTGTATCCATCTGCGAACAGCACCAGGTCGGCAGTGGCGATCTCGCCATTTTGAAATTGAAGCACGACGTCATTGCCGCGATCTTCGGCTGATACCAATTCATAACCGCGGTTGTAAGTATCGTCGGGGATACGCTTGCGCATGTTTTCCCAAAGCCCGCTCCAGTGAACGCAATTCATGTCCAGGGCACGGGTAAGCGGACAACGTCCAAGGTGGCCGTCTTCATCAGAGACTTTGGACATATGCAGTTCTGAATAAGGTGACGACGGGAAGTCTTCGTCAATAATGTCCAACTCTGCAAGCTGGCGCAGCATATCACTCGTCGTTGTGACCCCTCCGCCACGTCCAATCAACCCGCGTTTCGAGCGCTCGTAGATTTCGACTTGATGGCCGGCCTGTCGCATCAGAATAGCGGCCGTGCAGCCCGCAATTGAGCCGCCGATGATTGCAATACGATAGGAGTGTCCAGTTGCCATTCGTCGAAGGCTATACGTTGTTTTTTTTCTTTTCCATTGTTAGATTGTCCGGCGCTAACAATTAGGTCAGCTATAATGACACAAAAAAGGCGACGCCTGACACTTCGTGATGTTGCAGAGGTAGCTGGTGTCTCGGAAATGACCGTATCCCGGGTGCTGCGTGGCAGCGGAGTGGTCTCCGCACGCTCACGCGCTCACATCATATCTGTCGTTGAAAAGATGGGATATGTGCAAAACCAATTGGCGGGGTCCCTGGCCACGACCCGCTCGAATCAGATAGCTGTCATCATTCCTTCCCTGGTCAACAATGTTTTTACCGAGGTTATGGAAGGCATTACTTTGGAGCTCGAAAAAGCGGATTATCACGCAATCGTCGGCATATCGGGTTACAGCCTTCAGAAAGAAGAGGCGCTGCTGTATTCAATGATGTCCTGGCGCCCGGCCGGGATCATCGTACCCAATATTTATCATACCCAGAAAACCAGGAATATGCTTGCCAGTTCTGGCGTGCCCGTTGTCGAAATGATGAGTTTAACGGACACGCCAATTGATATGTGTGTGGGTCTGGATCAACGCGCAGCCAGTCGGGAAATTGCCAGGTATCTTTTGTCACGTGGCTACAAACGGTTCGGGTATGTGGGTTGGAACGAAGAGGATTATTCAGCAGCGGATCGGTTTGAAGAGATCAGGCTCCTGATTGAAGATGCGGGGCTGGAAATCATTGCGCCTGACCTTTTCGCAAGCCCACCCAATTTTGCAGATGGAAAACGGGGCCTGAGCAGATTGCTGGACATCGCCCCCGATCTGGATGCTGTTATCTTCTCCAATGATACAGCGGCCACTGGCGGAATGATGCACTGTATTGAGGCCGGAATTCGGATTCCGCATGATCTGGCAATAGCCGGATTTAGCGGCCTGCCCACGGGCCAAAACATGCCGCAGAAGCTGACAACGATTGTCACCAAACGGCATGATATCGGCCGCGTTTCCGCACGCAGCATCATACGTGGCCTGGAAGGTGCGCCAACGACAGCCATTAGCGATCTGAAATTTGAACTGAACAAAGGTCAAACGGCTTAGGGTCGGGACCCATTAATTCCAACACTTTGAATGACGGCTTGGAGCCCGAACTTACAAATGCTGCGGCTTGCATGAATGGCGGCTTTTTGGGCGTTCAACTCTATCGGCAGATCACAGTCCATGGTTTGGCATCGCACGGGCGGGAAACTTTGGTGTTCGACGGGAACTAAGGCGAGTTATCATTTTT